>SXGU01418522.1_pt1 | contig 28345 bp, 19 predicted proteins | sample 3174531 | NCBI WGS metagenome assembly SXGU01 (sample SAMN11356863, study PRJNA531348) | freshwater metagenome | isolation source: freshwater sample F1-140 | place: China: Fuxian Lake, Yuxi | collected 2017-12-25 | reverse complement strand
GGTGGCCAGCCGCGGGTTGAGCATACCCTCGGGGCGGGCTTCGACCATGCCTTCGATGGCGATCACGTATTCGTTGTGCAAGCCCTCGGCCTTGCGGTGCGCCTCGGGGTTGCGCTGGGGGTTGAAGACCACCTGGGTGATGCCGTGGCGATCGCGCAGATCCACAAAGATGACGCCGCCGTGGTCGCGGCGCTTGGCTACCCAGCCCATTAGGGTGACGCGCTGCCCGATTTGCTGGGCTCCCAGGGCCCCGCAGTGGTGGGTGCGCTGCCAGTCTCCCAGGGCTTCGATTGCGGTGGACATGAGGTCCTCTCAAAGGTCTATTTGACTGAAAAATCTAATAATAGGCGACACCCTGTGGGCTGTCAAGGAAAGCGGCAGCCGGTTTGACAGGCCGGCCAGGCCGTGGATATATTGGGCTGGGTCGGGAGGCCCGAGGACGCCACTGGAGGTATACCTTGGACGACGACAAGGCCAAAGCCCTGCTGCGGATCATGGAGAAGGTCCCCATATTCCACAATATGGAGGCCGAGAGTGTCCGGACCATCCTTCAGCTCTGCGAACGCCGCACCTACCAGCCCTGGGACACCCTTTGCAAGGTCAGGGAGCAGAGCAACGAGATGGCGATCCTGCTCAGCGGCCAGCTCGGGGTGTTCTCGGTGGAGAACCGCCAGGTGGCCACGGTACAGCCGGTGGCCATGGTGGGCGAGGTGGGGCTGATCACCGGGCAGCCGCGCGATGCCACGGTCAGGGCCATACAACAGTCGAGCCTGCTGGTGCTGTCGAAGACCAGTTTCGACCGGCTGATGCGCTCCAACGCGGCGATTTGCCTCTGTGTCTACCGCAATGTGGGTTGTACGATGATGGAGCGTTTCGCCCAGACCGAGGTCCAGGGCCGCGCCCTGTCCGCCGAGTTGGCGGCCAGCGACGAACAGATGCACCAACTACACGAGGAGATCGAGGCCCTGCGCAGCGGTCAGGCAGAATAGAGGGCGCCCGTGCAGCCAGCGCTAGCGCCCGGCCCCGACCCGGGACAGACCGTGGTGGAGCAGATCGGCAACACCCCATTGCTGCGCCTGCGCGACCCGGGGCTGCCGCCCCAGGTAGAGGTCTACGCCAAACTGGAGTTCTTCAATCCCGGCGGTTCGGTGAAAGACCGGCCCGCCCGGCGAATGATCGAGGAAGGGGAGCGCAGCGGGCAGCTGCAGCCCGGGAAGATCCTCCTCGACTCGACCTCGGGCAATACCGGCATTGCCTACGCCATGATCGGCGCGGCCAAGGGCTACCCAGTGCTGCTGGCCATGCCGGCCAGTGTGACCCAGGAGCGGCGAGCGATCCTGGCCGCGTACGGGGCCGAGGTGGTGCTCACCGATCCGGGAGAGGGTTCGGACGGGGCCATCCTCGAGGCCCGGCGGATCTACGAGGCCGATCCAGACCGCTACTTCAAACCCGATCAGTACAACAACCCCGCCAACTGGCAGGCTCACCGCGACACCACGGCGCCCGAGATCTGGGCCCAGACCCAGGGGCGGGTGACCCACTTCGTCGCCACCATGGGGACCAGCGGCACGGTGATGGGAACCGGGCGCGGGTTAAAGGCGTTCAACCCGCGCATCCAGGTCATCGGCGCCGAGCCCGCCGAACCCTTTCACGGCATCGAGGGGCTCAAACACATGGGCAGTTCGATTGTGCCTGGCATCTACGACGAATCCTTCCTGGACCGCAAGATACTGCTCGAAACCGATACCGCCTACGATACCACCCTCAGGTTGGCCCGCCAACTGGGGGTGCTGGTGGGCCAGTCCTCGGGGGCAGCGTGCTGGGCGGCCCTGCAGCTAGCCAGGGAACTGGAGGAGGGGGTGGTGGTGACGGTTTTTTGCGACGGGGGAGACAAATACATGAGTACGCCGATGTGGCGCCAGGCGCTCAAAGGGGCGGTGAGTGCGGCGGGCCAGGACTAAGGAGGAGCGATGTTGAAACTGAGGAAAAAGGACCTGGAGACCCTCAACGCCCAGGCGCTGGCCGAGTTCCCCGGTGAATGCTGTGGCATCCTGACCCTCGGTTCAGGGGCGGTGTATACACAGATCCATGCCTGCCAGAATATCCAGGACCTGTTACACGCCGAACACCCCGAGGAGTATACGCGCACCGCTCGCACCGCCTATTTTATCGATCCCCGGGAATTAAACCGGATCATCACCGACGCGGAGAAGGCCGGCGGCCAGGTGTCTGGTTTCTATCATTCCCATATCGATTGCCCGGCCTACTTCTCCGAGGAGGACAAGAAGCGGGCGATGACCATGATGGGGGATGAGCCGGATTTCCCCGATGCCGTCTATCTGGTGCTGTCGGTCGATAAGGGCCAGGTGCAGGCCCACAAATGCTTCGCCTGGGACGAAGGGAAGCGCGATTTCGCCGAGGTGGGGCTGGACCTCGTGGACTGATCTCCTGCCGATGCTGAACACGCTCCGCGGCGGCCGGGGCACGGCCCTGGTCGCTCTGCTGGCCGCCGGGTTGTACCTCGACACCTGGAGCCACGGCTTCCACTACGACGACTTCCACTCCCTCGTCCACAACCCGCATCTGCGCTCACTGCGCAATCTGCCGGCCTTCTTCACCGATCCGGCCCTGTTCTCAGCCAACCCAGAAAGCGCCATGTACCGGCCGGTGCTGCTGGTCTCCTATGCGATCAACTACGCCCTGGGGGGGCTCAATCCAGGAGCCTACCACCTGGGCAACGCCCTGATCCACGGCCTCAACGCCGCGCTGGTTCACCGCCTCCTCCTGGCGCTGGGGCAGGGGGGGCTGGCCCTGGCCGCCGCCCTGGTTTTTGGCCTCTCGCCGGCCAATTCCGAAGCGGTCAACTACGTCAGCAGCCGTTCAGAGTTGTTGATGGCGTTTTTTTTTCTGCTCGCCTGCCTGGGCCATCTGCGGGGGGGGCGCGCCGACCAGGCGCTGGGCCTGCTGGCCGCCGCCCTGGCGCTGCTGACCAAATCGGTGGCCGCGGTGCTCGGCCCGGTGCTGGCCCTGTGCGGGTGGTTCCGGGAGGGGAGGAGGTGCTGGCGGCAGTGGCCGGCCTGGGGGGGCCTGGCGGCCTTGGCGCTGGGATACGTGCTCTTCACCCGCCAGCTGGTGGGCCAGGCCCTGCTCGACCCGATCCGGCCCCACGGGGTGCACCTGTGGACGCAGCTGAAGGCCGGGGTCTACTACCTGCTCTTGCTGGTCATGCCGGTGAAGCTCAGCGTGGAACACCAATTTTCGCTGGCCAGGGGTCCGCTGGAAGGGCCGGTGTTGGCAGCCGGGGCGCTGCTCCTGTCTCTGGGTATGGTGTTGTGGCCCTTCCGCCGGGGACGCCTCGCCGGGGGGTGGGCGGTGCTGCTGCTCCTGCCCACCGCGCTGGTGCCGCTGGTGGTGCTGGTCAACGAACACCGCCTGTACCTGGCGGGCATCGCCTTTGCGCTGGTCGTGGCCTGGGCCTGGGGGGAGTGGGCGCGGCGCCAGCCAGTGGCCTGGGGGGCGTTTGCGGTGTATAATATTATGTTCTGTCTGCTGGTCCTGCAGCGCAGCGCGGTCTGGGAGGACGAGTTGAGCCTGTGGCGGGATGCGGCGCGCAAAGCCCCGCAGATGCTCAAACCCCATCTGCGCCTGGCCGATGCGCTGGTCGGGGCGGGCCAGTTGCCGGCGGCCGAAACCGAATACCTGCGCGCCGTGGCCCTGCGTCCCCAGCACCCGGGGGCGCGCAACAACCTGGGCCTGCTCTACCTTAAACAAGGCCGGTTGGCCCAGGCGCAGGAGCAGTTCGCCGCGCTCCTCGAGGTCTCGCCGGACAACCTGCCCGCCCGCCTCAATCTGGGGTCCACACTGCTGGCACAGGCGCACTGGAAGGAGGCCGCGGCCGAATACCGGCTGGCCTTGGTGCACGGCGAGGAGGGGGGCGAGGCCGAGGCCAAACTTGGCTGGATCGCCCTCAATCACCTGCAGCAGCCACAGCTTGCACTGGATCATTTTGAACGGGCCATAGGCAGACGCCCGCACCCGCAATGGCTGGTCTGGCGCGGCGTGGCCTTGCGGGCGCTCAACCAAGGGACCGAAGCCGAGGCAGCCTACAGGGAGGCCCTGCGCCTCGATCCGGCCTGCGCCGAAGCGTGGTTCAATCTGGGCAACCTGTGGACTGACCGCGGCGAGCAGTCGCGGGCCGCCGAGGCGTACAACCAAGTGGCGGCGCTGGTTCCCGACAGCGAACTGGGCCGCCTGGCGCGCCTACGCCTGGGCGGGCAATAGACATCGGTTTCACGACGGCACCACCAATCAACCTTTCAGGAGGTCTAGGATGGCAGTCCGAGTTCATATCCCCACCCCGCTGCGCCGGCTGACCGGCAACCAGCCCGAGGTGGAGATCGAGGCAGGTACCGTGGCCGAGCTGGTGCAGAACCTCGAGGTGGCCCATCCGGGCATCCGCGAGAAGCTGCTCGACGAGAGCGGCGAGATCCGCCGGTACGTCAATATCTACGTCAACGAGGAGGACATCCGTTTCCTCGACGGGGCACAGACCGCCCTCAAGGAGCGCGACGTGGTCTCCATAGTGCCGGCCATCGCCGGGGGCAACTGAGCCGACCCGTGTTCGCCCTGTTTCGGATTGCACAACCGGGCGCCCTTCCAGGGCGCCCTTCTTGTTGGTGATGGCCCTGCTGCAGACCCCGGCGCGTTTTTTCGGCCTGCTCTCGCTGGTATTGCTGGCCGCCTATGCCGGCGCCTTCGGCAACGGGTTCCACTACGACGACTTCCATTCCCTGGTCGAGAACCCCCATATCCGCGACTTGGGCAATCTGGGGCGCTTCTTCACCGATCCGGCCCTGTTCTCGTCGCAGCCAGACCGGGCCATGTACCGCCCGCTGGTGCTGGTCAGTTACGCTCTCAACCATGCGGTCGGCGCGTACCAGGTGCCCGGGTACCACCTGGTCAACTGGGGGTTACATCTGGCCTGCGCCTTCCTGGTCTTCCTGGTGGGCCGGCAACTGCTGGACCGCCCTCTGGCGCCGGCGGTGGCAGCGCTTTTCTTCGCCCTGCACCCGGTGCAGGCAGAGGTGGTCAACTACATCAGCAGCCGTTCCGAGTCGATGGCGGCGCTGGGCTGCTTGGGCAGCCTGTTGGCGTACCTGCACTGGCGGCGGGGCGGGGGTGGGTGGCAGTACGGCGCGTCGGTGGCGGCCCTGGTCTGCGCGTTGCTGAGTAAGTCCACGGCTGCCGTCTGGCCGGTGGTGTTGGGCATGGTCGAGCTGGCCCAACCTGCCCCGCGGCGGTGGCGGGCACACCTGGGGTATTGGCTGCCGGCGGTGGCCTACTTGCTGGTGAGCCAGCCGATAGTGGTTAGAGCGCTCGGCCAGCCGGTGCGGCCCCTGGGGGGACACCTGCTCACCCAGCTCAAGGCCGGGGTATACTATCTGTACCTGACGGTGGCGCCGCTGCGGTTGAGCGTGGAGCACCCATTCAGCGAGGCGGCCTCCCTGCTCGATCCGGCGGTGGTGTTGGCCGCCCTGCTCCTGGGCTCGTTGGGGGTAGTGCTCCGCCGTTTGGGCGGGGTGAAAACGGCCCTGCTGGCCGGGGGCGCGGTGCTGGCCCTGCTGCCGGCAACCCTGGTGCCACTCAACGTATTGGTGAATGAACACCGGCTCTATCTCTCCCTGGCCTTGGGCAGCCTCGGGCTGGCCCTGCTGGTGGTCCAGCACCGCCGCCTGGCCCGGTGCGGGGGAGGCCTGCTGGTGCTGTTCCTGGTACTCTCGCACCAGCGCAGCGCCGTGTGGCAGGACGAGCTGAGCCTCTGGCAGGACGCGGTGGCCAAAGCCCCGGGCATGTACCGCACCCACCTCCACCTGGGTGGGGCGCTGGAGGCGGAGGGGCGCCTGGCCGAGGCTTTGGGTCATTACCAGCGGGCAACGCAGTTGGCGCCCGAGGCGGTCGAGACCCACTACAATCTGGGCAATGCCCTGCGCCAGGCAGGCCGTCTGCCCGAGGCGGCCGGCGCCTATGAGCGCGCCCTCGAATTGCAGCCGGATTTCCACCATGCCCTGGTCAATCTGGGCATCCTCTACCTGCAGGCCAACCAGGCGGGGCGCGCCGAGCCCCTGCTGGAACGGGCGGTCCGGTTGCGGCCCGACCTGCCCGAGGTGCACTTACAGCTGGGGGTGCTCTACCGCGCCCAGGGCCGACCGGCCGACGCTGAAGCCGCTTACCTGCGAGCCGCCGGCTTGCGACCCGATCTGGCCGAGGCCTATTATAATCTGGCCAATCTCTACTTCGATGCCGGGCGCCTTGGGCAGGCCGCCGAGGCCTATCAGCGCACCCTGAGCCTGACGCCCCATCCGGGGGCTTTCTACAACCTGGGCGATCTGCACCTGCGCCAGGGGGAGTACCAGCAGGCTGCCCAGGTCTTCTCGCGGGCGCTGGCCCGCCTGCCCGGCGATGCCCGGTTCCACTATGGCCTGGGTCGGGCCCAGGAGGGGATGGGACAGGGGCTCGCTGCCGCTGCCAGCTACCGGGCTTTCCTCAGCAGCGGCCAGGCGCCGCCGGCACTGGCGGACCAGCTGCGCCACCACCTCGAGAATCTCGAAGGAACCCCGCAGGAGAAGCGATGAAAAGAGCCAGCAACGCCCTCGGACTGATCGGCGCCACCCCCATGGTCCGCCTCAACAAGGTGGCCAAGCCCGGCAGCGCCGAGTTATGGGCCAAGGTAGAGGGGAACAACCCAGGCGGCAGCATCAAGGACCGCATCGCCCTGGCACTGGTCGAGGCGGCGGAGGCGGCCGGCCAGCTCAGGCCCGGCAGCACCATCGTCGAGCCCACCAGCGGCAATACCGGGATCGGGTTGGCCCTGGTCGCGGCGGTAAAGGGGTATCGCCTGATCGTCACCATGTTCGATACCGCCAGCCGCGAGCGCCGGCTGCAGATGCAGGCCTATGGTGCCGAGGTGGTGCTCACCCCGGCGGCCGAGGGCATGCGGGGGGCCATTCAGAAAGCCCTCGAACTCAAGCAGCAACACCCGGAGTATTTTCTGCCCCAGCAGTTCCTCAATCCGGCCAATCCGGAGATCCACCGGCGCACCACGGGCCCGGAGATCCTCGAACAGCTCGAAGGCAGGGTGGACGCCTTTGTCGCCGGGGTGGGCACCGGCGGGTCGATCAGCGGCGTTGGGGAAGTCCTGAAGGCCGCCTTGCCCCAGGTGCGGGTCATCGCCGTGGAACCGCAGGGATCGCCGGTACTCTCGGGGGGTGAGCCAGGTTTTAGCTATATCGAGGGGATCGGGGCAGGATTCGTGCCGCAGGTGCTCAACCGGGAGGTGATCGACGAGGTGCGGACCATCAGCGACGACGACGCCTATGACATGACCCGGCGGCTGGCCAGGGAGGAGGGGCTGCTGGTGGGTATCTCCGCGGGTGCCAACGCCTTTGTCGCCGCTGCGGTGGCCCGCGAACTGGGTCCCGGAAAAAGGGTGGCCACCTTGCTGTGCGACGACGGGCTGCGCTACCTGAGCACCCGGGTCTTCGAATAACCTGCCCGGCCCCCCCGGGACTCAGGGCGCGAAGCGCTGCCTGAGGCTGGGGTCCAGCTCGATGGCCCGGCCCAGGGCCTCCACCGCCTGCTCGCGCAGGCCGCTGTCGCGGCAGGCCAATCCCAGGTTAAGCCAGATATCGGCCTGTTCGGGCGCCTTTGCTAGGGCTCGCCGGTACAGATCGACAGCCTCGGCGTACCGGCCCTTCCCAGCGTATACCAGCCCCAGGTTGTTGAGCGCCTCGACCTGGTCGGGTTCCGCTGCCAGGGCGCGGAGGAAGGCCACTTCGGCTTTGCCCAGCTCCCCCTCTCCCCGGTAGATCGCCCCTAGATTGACCTGGGCCCGCACGTATTCCGGGCTCAGCACCACCGCCCTTTCGTACGCCTCGCGCGCCTGCTCGAGGTTGCCGGCCAGGTGGTGGGCGTAGCCCAGGTTATAGTGGGCTTCGGCCATCAGCGGTGCCTGCCGGGCCGCATCCCGCCACAGGCTGATCTCGTCCTTCCAGACCCCCGCCCGTTGAAAACACAGCAGGCCCAGCACCACCGACAGCACCCATACCGGCCATGACCGCTGCGCCGCCTCCAGCCAATGGGCCGCAGCGAAGGCGAGGCCAAAGAGGGCCAGATAGAGGCGGTGGTCGTTGACGAGGATGTTCAGGGGCACCACCAGGGTGGGCAGCAGGCACATCAGGAACCAGCCCAGGGCAAAGAGACCTGCAACCGCGCGCTGGCGCCAGGCGACCAGGCCCAGGCTGAGCACGGCCACGCCGGCCAGCAGCGGCACCGGGGAAAAAGGCGAATCGGCGGCAAAAAACTGCTGCTGGATATTGAGGTGAACCGGCATAAAAGTCAGCGCCAGATAGTGGACCAGGGCCTTGGCCTGGGTGGCCAGCTGGGAGGCGGCATCCCGCACCTGCGAGGCTCGCTCGATCCCCTCACCGGAGAGGGCGAGGTAAACCAGCACATAGAGGCCCGCGAGGCCCCAGTAGGGGAGATGGTCGCGCCAGGGCCGCGAGCCCGGGAAGAGGGCGCGGTGGAGCAGTAATAGGAGCGGCAGGACCAGGGCGGTGGACTTGCTCAGCAAGCCGAGGGCGAAGGCCAGCAGGGACAGGAAAATCCAGGGGCGGGTGTTGCGCTGCAGAAAGGCAGACAGTGACGCCAGCGCAAACAAACCAGCCATGGATTCGGAGCGGCTGCTGACGTAGTTGACCACCTCGGTCTGGGCCGGGTGAAGGCCAAAGAGCAGGGCGCCGGCCAGGGCCGGCCTGTGGGAAAAACCCAGCTGCTGCAGCAGGCGGAAAACCAGCAGGGAGGCCAGGCAGTGCAGGGCTAGGTTCAACGCCAGGTAACCGCGCGGCCCGTATTCACCCAAGCGGTGGTTGAGGGCATGGGCGACCAGCACCATGGGGCGGTACATCGCGTAGTCTGGGTTTTCCGAATAGGTGCGGGCATCGGTGAAGAAGGAGGGCAGGGCCTGCAGCGAGCGCAGATGTGGATTGCGCAGCAGGGAGTGTCCGTCGTCGTAGTGAAATCCGTTGCCCAAACTGCGGCCGTGGAAGGCCAGCAGGGCGAGGAGGAGCAGGAGGTAGGGGAGCACTCCCTGGCGGGGGAACCCCGTAGGCATAGAAAAACCCGCCCTCCGGGCCGAGGGCGGGCTCAGGACAGGGTTAGGCCAGCTTCTGCACCAATTTGGTCAGCCGCGATTTGTAGCGGTCGGCGGTCTTTTTGTGGATGACCCCCTTCTTGGCGGTTTTGTCGATCCGGGAAGCGGCTTTGACCAAGGCCAGCTTGGCAGTGGCGGGATCGGCGGCAGTGCGCACGGCCTTGATGGCCGAACGCATGGCCGTGCGGGTGGCACGGTTGCGGATCTGGGCCTTTTCGCTCTGGATCAGGGCCTTCTTCGAGGACTTGAGTTTCGGCACCTCTGTGCTCCTTTTTTGGGCGTGCGGGCAAAAACTTCCAGCAAATCTATCGCAGTGCAGGAGGGGGCGCTGGTTTTTTACCCGTTATAAAACAATGAGATGAGGACAGTGTAACACTTAATACAACATACTTGGCACATGCCTTGCTTAAACCAGCTCCGAAGTCCATGTCCCTTCACAGGGCATCACTGGCGGGCGCGCTCCCTCAACTCTTGCGGGCCCGGCGGTGATCATCCCCACCCAAAGGGGCACAACGAGGACTGAAAGCGGAAAAGAGCCGGTTCCCCCCTAGGAACCGGCTCACATCTTTCCTCAATCTTTTGAATATAAACGCTGGCTTTCCACCTGGCAAGGCGCTGCGGGCCAGAGGGAAAAAGAATAAGTGCTAAAAAAAAACGCCGCCATTCCGATAGAGAAAAGGACATGCGGCCAGACCGCCGCTGCAGTAAAAATCCGATTGCCAGCCCAGGGTTGACCGGGGTCGGTGGAAATTAGTTCTGAACGGAAAATAGTTCTGAAGTTCAGGTTTCGTGTGCCGATAAGTAGAAGTAAGGATATACAATTGCCACAGGAATTCCATTGTGAAAAATCTTGTTCCCCAAGGTCGTATTCGAAGAAAAATGAAAAAGCAAGCAGCACAATCACCCACACCTGTATACCGCCAGATGGCAAGGAGGTGTTATATAACCTTCGAAAACCAAGACTTATGGACCCGTAGGGGCGGGGCCACAGGTCTTCTGCCGCGAAGGGCCGGGCCCCCCGTCGATAGGGAAGTCGACGGCGGCCGGCTGCCTTTTTCCGCTTTCAGTCACCCAAGTTGTGTCCATGGAAGGAGCGTTGAAATATGAATCTACGGCTTAAGAGTTTTCTCGCGTTCGTTCTCATTTTCGGGTTGGCGACCTTGGTGTCGGCCCAGCCCGTCTTTCAGAACAAGACACCGGTGGGGTTCTCCCCGTCGGATAGCACTTCCAGTTCGGTCTTCGTGACCGACAAGGATATTAGCATCCTGGTCGACCTAAATGAGGCCGCCAATTCGACCAATCCGGTGATTGCCAACTTCCAGAAGGTCGAGAAGGCCGTGCCCTACTTCAGCACGGCCTCGACTGCCGGGTACATGGGCCAGGCAGTGGCCGTGGACGCCAGCGGCGTGATCCACCGCGCCTGGATCCAGGCGCGCGGCAATGCTGTGCTGGGTTTCGGGACTTCCCCGGCCAGCGTCGCCACCACCCCGGCCTACGGTGTGGTCTACGCCAAAAGCTTCAACGGCGGCAAGACCTTCACCGACACCGTCTCGGTCTCGGGGTCTTTGCGTTTCGACCTGATCACGCCCAACATCGCGATGACCAGCGGCTTCTCGACGCTGGATATTGTGTTGGACAGCAAGGGCAACCCGCGCGTGGTCTACGCCATGGACCAGTCGCCCGACGGTATCCCGGGCACGGGCCTCGACCAGTACTCGACGTACAACAGCCACAGCCTGCGCAGCTTCAACAACATCTACTTCAACTACTCTAACGACGGCGGCAGCACCTGGTTGCCGGCCAATGGCGCGGTGGTGATCAACGACACCACCACCGTCACCGGTAACGCCTGGCCTGGCCGCAAGACCGCGTTCCCGCGTATGGCCATCACCAGTACCGACGACATCTTTATCACCTACCAGCGTCAGACAGGTGCCGTTGACGACATCATGCTCGCCAAGATGGACGCCGATTCGCTCAAATCCGGTGCGGCCCAGCAGGTGAGGGTCGGTTCACTCGGCACCGTGGGCAGCACCGGTGGTGTGCGCATCTCGACCGACGCCGCGCCGCAGGACGTAAGCCCGGATATCGCGATCGGCAATGACGATGTGCTGCACGTGGTGTGGTTCGCTCCCACCGGCGCTGCCGGCGACCTGATCCTGCACAAGAGCGTGCCGGCCCCCCTGTGGACCGTCGTCGCTGCGGGCGGGTGGGCTCAGGACCTCTCGGCCGGCGCTACGGTTGGAACCTTCAGCACCGCCACCACCAACCTGGGTACGGACGCGAGCGGATTGGTGGGCGACGTGCTCACCGCAGTGCCTGCCATCCTTCAGACCACCCACCTCTTCCCCACGGTGGTAGTGGACCGCGAGCGCACCCCGGACCGCGTCTACGTCCTGTGGAAACACACCGACGCGGTCGCCGCCTCGCCGGGTGCCGACGAGAACGTCGCCTATAACACCCTGACCTACACCGGCGCCACCGGTGGTGGTTCGAGCTTTGGCACGGTGCAGAACGCCTTCCCGACCGGCGGCGGCTCGGCCTATTATAACGCCAGCGGCAGTGGTCTCTTCCAGCAGGGCAGTATCTATCAGATCAACGGCTTCTGGCCCTTCGTCGACCGCATTGCGGCTTTCGTCGATGGCAGCGTGCCGGGCAGCCGCGGCGATCTGCACGTGGTCTTCTCTGGCGGGGCCAGTGAAAAAGGCAGTTCTGCTCTAGGCGGGGCGCTTACCACGGCTGGTCGCGGTAAGGCCAACAGCCTGTACTATTCGCGTTTCAACGGCACCGAGTGGGAATTGCCCCAGGTGGTGGCTTCGGCGCGCAACAGCAGTGGCGCGGCCAGCACCTCCACCACCTATGACGACGGCGTGCTCGGCAAGAGCCGCACGCTCTACTCCCCGGACATCGCCATGCGGTCCGGCGACGAGAATGTGTACATGACCTTCGTCGGCGGCTCGCCGCGCAACGCCGGTATCGGCATCGGCGGTCGGCACCGTCGCTTCACAGTAAACGGTCCCCAGTATCTGAACACCCCGGGCAGTGGTTACGCCACCCTGCACCAGGCCAACGTGGCGCCCTTGCCGTACTTCAAGGTCATTGGCCGGGTGGAAACTTTTGCCGACATCTCGGTGCCCACCGGCGCCTTCAAGTACCTGATGACCTACAACCCGGTGAACCCGCAGTCCGCGGCGCAGAAGAACCTGATCACCGTCTCCGTAGCCGACAACACCAATGCCTCTGGTCTCGGCGGCTCCACCCCGGGCTCGTCTTCCGCTCCGGGCGGTTTCCTCACCGGCCAGTGGCGGCGGGTGGGCTTCGGCTCCCTGGGTGTCACTTCGTTGAACATCGGCGGCTCGGGTGCCATCTTCAAGGGCGCCGTCAGCTCGGCCGAAGGCACCAACGACAACGGCGTCTTCGAAGGCAATTCCGATGATGACGGCGCCACCGGCTTCCCGGAGTGGGGCGACGACGACGACAAGCGTGGCCTGATGGTCAAGCTCAACGTGTTGGGCTCCGACTCGGCCAACAACCTCTTCGTCATCGAGGCCAGCTCGGCAGCTAAGGGATCAGGCTCGGCCAATACAACGGGTGCGGTGGTCGCTGACTCTTCGACCCAGAGTGTCAACGTCGATACCTCGGTGGCGTTGAGCCCGCTGGGCGCTACCTTCGTCCAGGGTATCACGGCCGAGGTGGGGGTGGCGAACTTCAACCTGGCGCCGATGGGCTCCTACTTCTGGATGGGCGCCAATATCAACATCGTCGCTGCCAATGTCGCTCCGGTGGTGGATGTGATCGAGCCGGATGCCACCACGGCCGGCACGACCTTCGCCAACGAGACGGCGTCGATCAGGTACGTGCTCTTCGACTCCGACACCAACCCCCTCACCACCACCACCGGGTTGCAGATGGAGCTCTATGCGTACGCCGACAAGGGGCTGCGCAACGTCCAGGATATCCGCACCTTCGGCACCCTGATCGCCGACGAGCAGGACAACACGACGGTCAACGCTGCCAGCGGCACCAACGACTTCACCGAAGGCACCTCCTCGATCAACACCCAGACCTACACCTGGGATGATCCGGGCGCCGCACTGCGCGCCCTGGGTTTTGCCGCCTTGACCAAGGCCCGCGACGGCAACTACTTCATCTACATCGTCGCCGACGACCTGGTCAACCCGCCGGTCTTTGCCGTCAGCGACGGGGCGATGAAGGTCCGCCACATCCCGCTGGTGAAGAGCCTAGCCCCGGTGAGCAGCGACACCGTGGACACCGGCGAGTTCTCGAACCTCAGCAAGACCAACCCGTACAAGATCAACTTCAAGGTGGTCGATTACGACGACAACGCGCAGATGCGGCTCTTCTTCTCTACCAACGCCAGCATCCCGCGCGACAGCGTCACGGTCAGCGGCACCTTCCCGAGCCTGACCCTGAGTCTGGGCGGCGCCCAGCCGATTCAGCTCTCGGATACCCTGCGTTCCGAGGAGGATGTCAACTTTACCTTCAACGTCACTGCCCAGGGCAGCATGCGCGACTCGGTGCTGGTCCAGGGCAACTACACTATCTACACGGTGGTTTCGGACGGCGACACCACCGTCCTCAGCTCCTCGACCAAACCGCTGGCCGTGCGCCATTCGCCGGCCTTCGAGTTCACGGCACCCCTGGTGGGAACCGTCGAAAAGGTCAACACCACCCAGCAGGAGACCTACTCGTTGCAATGGCAGCGCGGCCGGTCTGACCAGGACCTGGACGGCAACGCGATCATCTCGCTCTACTACATCGGGATCGATCCGGCCCGGAAGAATTTCTCCGGCACCGACTCCACGGCCCTGATCGACAGCGGCGCGGTACTGCTCAAAGGCAGCGTGCGCGAGGACTCCGAGGGCGGCAACGACCAGTTCGTCTGGAACTTCCGCAATCCACCAAGCGACCTGCCCCGGACCTACCGGCCCAAGTACAACGCCACCGCTCAGACCTACAATCCGCATATCTTCCAGTTGGGTAGGACCACGGACACGGCCTGGGTCTACGCGGTGTTGCACGACACCCTGGGCAACACCCGAGTGCAGGCCGGCGGCGCGGTGCTGCTGCTTGGCTCGCAGGAAAGCCCGGGTTCCCAGGCGCCCAAGGTCACCATGAAGACCCCGTCCGTTGGTGGACAGACCATCGTCAACGGCGATATCGTCCGCCTCGAATGGGACGCCTTCATGGTCGACGATGGCACCGGCACCGACGACGCGTACCTGCGCCTCTACGCCGCGCCCAAGGGCCTGTACTCGACCCTGACCCAGTTGGAAGGCAACAACACCGCCAACGGCGGGCAGGTGATCCTGATCAACAGCCTCAAGGGCCGCGACGATGTGAAGAGCCAGATCACCACCATTCGCGAAAGCGACAGCAAGTTCTACAACTGGGACACCAAGACCACCTCCTTCGGCATCAGCGGCACGCCGATCGAATACGATATATTTGTCGCCGGCAGCGCCGACCCGCGCTTCGGGGACAATGTCCGGGTCAACGCCAAGCTCGATTCGATCGCCACTGGTATCGGCTCCAAGGCGCAGCGGGCAGTGCTCTCCAAGTCGCCCGGCGCGCTGAAGGTGATCGGCACCGACCCGATCTACAGTGTGGAGCTGGCGCCGGGGGCGATGACTGCCGCCTCGGGTGACACCCTCTCCATGGATGTGCTGGTCAACTCGCAGGGCAGCAGCATCAACCTGATGGATCTGCATCTGGATGTGCCGCGCCGCTACTTTGAGCTGATCGACATGGATACCACCACGGCCGGGTTGCAGCCCTTCAAGGACTCCACCGGTGCGTTCCAGGCGCCCAGCACCATCGCCCAGAACGACACCACGCAGGGCACCGAGCAGTTCTACGAGCTCAACTTCGTCGAGAGTGTGGTCCTGGGCGAGGCCATCGGCCGCATGGTGACGCCCTACGATTCCTCGCAGGTCGCCGCCAAGATGAAGCTCAAGGTTAAGCGCTTCGCCGCCGGGGCTCCTTTCGACACTGTCCTGGTGTGGTCCAGCGAGACGGGCCGGAAGACGGCGATGTGGCAGAACAGCGTGGCCATCTCGGCTCCGGCCCAGGAGGTCAAGGTAAAGCTGGTGCCGCGGCCCCGCATCTTCGCCACGGTGCCGCTGGAGGGTCGGGTCAACGATTACTCCGACACCCTCGACGTCCACCTGCGCGTTATCGGCAGCACGGCCGACATCACCGACACCACCTACATCGCCGCCAACGACACCACGGAAGTGCGTATCGGCGGGGTGCTGCAGGATTCGGTGCAGGTGATCAGCGACGACTTCGGCACCTTCGTCCTCTACGAGGTTCCCCCCGGGACCTACGAGATGACGGTGAAAGCCGACGGCTACGTCTCCGGCCGCAGTGACACGCTTCGCCTCTTTAATGGCTCCACCACCAACATCCAGCCCACCTTTGGGTCGGATGCGCTGGGCGGCCTGTCCCCGGCCACGGTACTGCCGGCGCTGCGCGCTGGCGACGCCACCGGTGACAATCAGATTGACATCGCCGATGCCAACCTGATCTTCAGCCGCTGGAATCTGACGCCCTCGAGTCCCAGCTACCTGAAGGCGGCGGACTTCAACCGCGACCTGGTCATCAATTCGCTCGACCTGGTCCTGGTGACCACCAACTTCGGCAACGACGGGTACGGGGCACCGCCGGTCTTCAAACGCACCAACGTGGCCGGCGACAACTCCTCCGCCCTGGTCGAGTTGGTGGGTGTCGAGGAGGTGGAGCAGTGGTGGGCCGGCCGGACCTTCGAGGTCAAGGCCAGGGCCACCGGCATGCAGGATGTGGCCGGTTACGGCTTCACGCTGAGCTACGATCCCGAGAAGGTCAAACCGCTGGGCGAGGGCCAGTCGGCCGTCTCCGAGGGCGAGATCTTCAAGGCCAACCCGCGCGGTTCGCTCTTCTACCAGCAGGCGCAGCCCGGCCTCATCTACGTGAGCGCCGGCCGTTTCGGCCGCGAGTGGTCCGCAAGTGGCGAGGCCGAACTGGCCACCGTCCGCTTCGTCGCTCTCGGCAACGATCCTGGTCAGCTCCAGATCGCTGCGGGCGAGTTGGTGAACAGCGACTTCCGCGGGGTACCGATGCGGGTGAAGAAGGCGCAGCCGCTGCCGATGGTGGCCGCCCTGCACCAGAACTACCCGAACCCCTTCAATCCGTCGACCGAGATCCGCTTCGAGCTGCCGACCGCACGGGAGGTGAAACTGACCATCTACAATCAGGTTGGTCAGGCGATCCGCACCCTGGTGGACCGGCGGATGAAGGCGGGGGCCTATGCCCTGAAGTGGGACGGCACCGACAATGCTGGATTGGGCGTCGCCTCGGGCGTCTACTTCTACAGCATCGAAGCCGGTGACTTCTCGCAGATCCGCAAGATGACCCTGGTCAAATAACCGCCGGGACATCCATCACCATCAATGCCACGGGGCTTCGGCCCCGTGGCATTTTGTTTTGCAGCAAATTTTTCCTGCACCCCAAGGGTGCCAGGTCGGAAACCACCGGGGGCGGGATCGGGGTTATATTATTGAAAGGCAACAGGATGGGCAGTGAACGGGGTGGGGTGGTGGTGGACGGGGCACGTATTTTGCACAGGCCAGGGTAAATTCACCAGAGGAAGGGCGAATGAGACGGGTACTGATCCTACTGCTGCTGTGCTCGTGTTGGGAGGAAAGCCGGGCTCAGAGCGCCCAGTTGCGGGTGGTCGGTTTCAGCGGCGACCGGGTCACGGCGCAGATCGGCGAGGTGTTGACCCTGGAGATCTTTGCCGACCTGCAAGGGGTTACCGCCTCGGGGTTCTCGATCTTCGTCTCCATCCCCGACGAGGCCTTCCAGGTGGTGGATACCGACCCCAATGGGGTGGGCACCCAGCCCTTCGATCCCGGTCCGCTATTCCTCGGGGCAGGCCCCAACCGCAATATCCTCTATTCCGACAACGAGTCCCCATATAATGTATTGGCAGGCCAGCAGCTCCAGTACTCGGCGGTGCTGGGCGGCGGGCAGAACCGAGAGCGGCGAGGCAGCGGGGTGATCGGCACCTTCAGGGTCAGGTGTATTCGGCCTATCCTCGGCGGCCGGCTGCTGATTGACGACAACCCGGTGCTGGAGACCTTCCTGACCCTATCCGATGGGGTGACCATCGCCAAGTTCACCACCGTGCAGGGCGTGGAAGTCTCGGTCAGCGGGCTCTCGCTGCGCGATGTCCCCGACGTGATCCTGCTGCCCGAGCGGGCGGACAGCACCACCATCGGCTCCCTGGACAACTACCTGGAAAATATCCTCTCGCCAATCGATTCCATCCGCTGGAGCTTTGAGCCCGCCACCTTCGACAGCATCACCGTGGAGATTCACCCGGTCACCCGGGTGGTGAAGATCACCCCGGCCCAGGGATGGCGGGGCCGGCGCCAGGTGCTGTGGACCGCCACCGAAGCCAGGGGGCTGCTGCCGGGTACGCCGCCGCTCTCGGCCTCGGACTTCTCCACCGTGATCGTCAACAACCCGCCGCGTTGGGCCGCCGGCAGTATCAGCGGCGAAGGCGGGGTGAAGCGGGTAGTGCTCGCCATGAACGAGGACCTGAACTCCTACATCCCCGGGGTATTGAACCAGAACCGCAGCCGCGCCTTCCGGCCTCTGGACCTGGACACCCTGATCGTCGATCCAGACATCACCGACCCGCAGCTCCAGCTCGACTTCACCGTTCTGCTCTACAACAACAACCCCGATCCACCCCTGCTCGCCGAGGACGACGAGATCACCGACGAGTTGCTCATCTGGTCTCGACCCGAGTTCGCCGGGACCGACTCCTTCAAGGTGGTGGTCCGCGACGAACTGTCGGGAGAGGATTCCCTGCGGGTGGTGGTGCAGGTGGCCGAGATCGCCGACGCCCCCCATTTCCTGCTCACTGGCCAGACCCTGCGCATCGCCAAGGGCGGGGAGCGCCGCGTCGCCCTGCGCGACCTGCTCGAAGACCCGGATACCCCTCTGGACCGGTTGCAGCTGACCTGGGAAAACGATCCAGCGGGCAATTTCACCGCCGAGTTCAACGCCACCGGGGACTCGCTGATCTTCACCGGCAATCCCGACTACCTAGGGGCGGGCCTCTTTGTGTTCACGGTGGTCGATCCACTGGACCCGGAAAACCTGACCAGCAAACTGGTCCTCGATATCACCTCGGCCGCCGAACTGCCGCCGGCCCTGACCCCGGATGACCTGGCCATCTGCCTGACCCCGCCGGGGGTGTTTCCGGCCAAACCGGCCTATACTGTTGACCTGGACGACCTGCTCAACGACCCGGACACCCCGGACAGCGATATCCGCTGGGAGCACCCCTTTCCCACGCGCAGCGTCATCGAGATCAACAGCGACCATGTTCTTCGAGTTTCCGAACCCCTGCCGGACGGCTTTGTCGGTTTTGAGGAAACCCGTCTGATTGCCACTGACCCAGGCGGGCAGACCACGCCGCTGAACCTGCGCATCTATTCCTCGGACGGCAGCCCAGTGGCCGGGGGATTGCCCGACCTGAATCTGGAACGGGGGGAGATCCACGACCTCATCGACCTGGACGACTATTTCTGCGACTGCAACAACCTGGACGAGGAGATGAAATGGGATGTGGACGTGGGGGGCAGGCGGGCCTTCAGCGCCAACTTCACCTCGCCCGATTTCCAGGTCAATATCGATCCGCTCAACCACAAGGTCACCTTTTCGGTTGGGCAGAACGCCGAGTTCCGCACCCACACCGTGATCTTCCAGGTCACCTCCAGGCCCGAGGGGACCTCCTCCCAGGATACCATGCTGGTGACCATCGGCGACGAGGGCGGCGAGCCGGGGGACACCTTTCAGCTCATCCCCGTGGGCGCCCTGGAGGTGCTGGTCAACGAGTTCTACAACGTGGACCTCGACGACTATGTGCTGGTGGCTCCGGACTTCTCCAAGGCGGACATCACCTGGACGGCGAGCCGGAGCGGGGGAACCTTCACCCTGGTCCAGGTCGATACTGCCCATGTGTTGCAGATTTTTGGCCTGGCCTCGGGCACCGACACCCTGACCATCGCCGCCCAGGATCAGGCCGGCCAGCGGCAGAGTATGAGTGTGACCGTGCGGGTGCTGGGCCAGAACGAAACCATCACCCTGCAGGCCATCCCCGACATCCAGTTCATCGTCGGTACCCCCTTCACCGGGTTACACCTCAACGAGTTTGTCATCGACCGGGTGGTTCACCCGGATTCGGCACTGGTGTGGAGCGCCAGGCAGGAGGGCAGCAGCCCCATCATCGTCAACGTGGCCGGGGACTCGGTTTTTGCCACGGCGCAGGTGGTGGCCGAGGGGGTGTGGGTCTTTGAGGTGCAGGACCTGCTCAACAATTCGGTGGGGCGCGACACGGTGCGGGTCTTCGCCAACGATCCGTCCACCGCTTCCCAGCCGCTCAAGGATCTGCCGCCCATCACCTTTACCACGGCCCAGGTGGACAGCTCCCTCTTCCTCAATGATTTCCTGCCCGACGGGGTCTCGCGTGCCCGGGTGCGCTGGCAGGTATCGGGGCAGCGGATCAGCAGCCCCTTCATCGACCCACGGGCACCGCACGAGTTGCACCTCAAGGCGGTGGGCGACAACGTGGGGGTGGATACCCTCCGCTTTGTCGCCAATCTGGGTGGCGGGTACACCGCAGTGGGCGAGATGCTGGTGACCATCACCGAGCCGGTGGACTCCTCGACCCTGCATCTGGAACTGGTGCCCAACCCCTTCAACCCCGAATTCATCGATGTGTTTATCGTCGCCCGGCGCACCCTGGCTGGCACCCCCAACGTCTTCCGCTCCTTCGAGGGGCTGGACAGTACTGTGGCGGTGCGCCAGATCGAGGAGGACCTGCTCAAGCGCGGGGCCCTGATCTGGACCGGCAGTGTGCGCATGCGTCCCCTGGCGGCCGGGACGGTCTTCTTTACCGCCCAGGCCAAGACGGCCCTGGGCACCTCGCTCTTGGACACGGCCTCGGTAGGTATCGCCGGGGTAATTGCCGGCAAAGCCGTGGTCCTGGAGCACGGGGGAGCCGCGCTGTGGCTGCCGCCGGGTGCGGCGGTGGGGGCAAGTGCCGTGCTCATGCGGACCCACGAACCCGAACCAGAGGATGGGGCGGCGAAACTGGGCGGCATCCTGTCCCCCCAGATCCGCCGCCAGATCGACCTCTACCCAGCCGGCCTGGCCCTGGCCGAGCCGGGGGTCCTGACCGTCGACAAAGCTCTGGGCGAGGTGCTCTATCACCGGCAGGGCTCGAGCTGGACGCCCGTTGCGGGCAACAAGATCACCCGCCTGGGCACCTATGGGGTGGCCGCAGGCCAACTCGGGGCTGCTGACGAGCCCGGCCCGCTGCCCCAACACGCCTGGCTGGGGGCCAACTATCCAAATCCCTTCAACCCCGAAACCCTGATCCCCTTCGCCCTGCACACCGAAGGCCCGGTGCGTCTGGCGGTCTACAATCTGGCCGGCCAGCGGCTGCGCGTCCTGTTGGACGAGGTGCGGCCCGCAGGGCAACACCTGCTGCGCTGGGACGGTTTCACCGATGGGGGGGACAAGGCGGGCAGTGGGATCTATATCTACCGGTTGGAGGCTGGGGGGCAGACCCACAGCCGCCGCATGAGCCTGCTCAAGTAGGAGGAAAAAAAATGTCTAGATATTGGCTGATGTTCTGCCTGGCCCTGTGGGGCGCAGGCTGCGGCGGTGGGAACGGCCTGGGGCCAGGGGAATCGCGCAAGCGGGAGGACAAGGTGAAGGACGCCATCCCCCTGAACTGGAAAGACTATCGCGAAGGCAACTACCAAACGGCCATCGACGCCTTTACCGAGACCCTGGTCAAAGCCGATCAGCTGGAGACGGTGGACGGGACCAAGAACCAGATCAAGGGCGAGGCCCACAACGGTATCGGCTGGGCTTTCTTTCGCATGCAGGATCTGGACAATGCCTTCTCGTCCTTCCGGCAGGCCACCCAGTTAGACCGGCGCAACACCGACGCCTGGGTCGGTTGGGCAGGGGTGGCGCTCGCCCAGCGGCGCTACAACGAAGCCGTGCAGTACGCCAGCCAGGCCCTGGAGATAGACCCCAACTACTCGACGGGGGGCCGCCAGGACACCCAGAACCGCAGCCTGGCCCACGACCAGTTCGACCAGCGGCACGTGCGCCTGGTACTGGCCGAAGCGTACTTCCAGCTGGGCCGCTACAGTGCGGTGGACCGGCCCGACCCCAACAACGCGGCTGCCCAGCTGCGCCTGGTCGATTCCAGTTTCCGCTTCCGCGACCCAGGGCTCCTGCTCGAAGGCATTGCCCAGCAGGCCCAATTGCTACAGGAAAGCACCACCCAACCCTAATGAGAAGATATCTATATTTCGCGGCCCTGTTGCTGCTGGGCCTGGTCAGTCCGGGCAAAACCCAGACGGATCTGACCCAGCTGCGCCAGCCCACCAATGCGGCGATCTCGCTCCCGCTGGGGCAGGGACTCGACCTGGTCCACGGGGCCGAGCCGCTGGGCAAGGGCCGTTTCCGCCTGCGTATATCCAACCGGACCAACTCAGTGGTGGTGCCGGACCTAGGCCAGGGCAGCGCCTACACCGGGCTGTACGGGGCGTCCTATGGCCTGCGTCCAGACCTAGACCTGAGCCTCTTGGTGCCCTTTATGATGGACACGGTGGGGGGGTTGAACAAGTTCGGGACCGGGGACCTGGTGCTGGGCGTCAAGTGGGCGCGGCCCAAGGTTGTGCCCTCGCGCAGTTATACCTCGTTCAACCTGCTTCTGGGCCTGCCCCTGGGGTTCAAGGGGGAGACCGGGCTCGATGCCTTCGACGGGGGGGTGCGGCCGTACAGCAGCAACGCTGTGGACCTAGGCCTGCAGGTGGAAGTGGACCTGCATTTCCGGCACGGTTCCCTGCTCATCAACGGGGGTTTCTTCCGCTCCGGCAACCCTGAGATCCTGCCCCAACTGGTCTACGGGATTGGGCTTGAGAGCAGCCGGCGACATCGCCGCCTCCGCTTCAATGCCGAGTATCAGTCCCGCGTGGCTTTTTCCCGCCAGACCCAGGCTTCCGGGGTGCTCAAAGCCGGTGCCCGGTTGGAGGTCTTTCGCGGCGTTGAGCTGGAGCTGAACCGGGAGTTCGGGTTCCTCGACTATCCCTTCACCTCGGCCATGACCTTTGGGCTGCGTATACACGGCATGGCCACTGGCCGCCGCCGGCTCGAATCCCGGTCGGCGCTGTACCAGCCCGTGGCCAAGGCCAAGCCGGCCTACAAACCCAAGCGGGTAACCCGCGTGGCCGTGGTGGATTTTGCCGGTTTCGAGGAGTACCAGGCCGGCAAACGCCTGGTGCAGAAGATCAAGAACCGGCTCGAACCACACGACAGCCTGGTGGTGGTGGATCTGGCCAGGTATGCCGATATCCCCAAAAGAGGCGCACTAACCGCCGAACAGGCGGGGGAGCTGGCGCGGGCGCTGGGTGTGGACGCGGTGGTGACGGGCAGCATCTCGGATTACCGCATCGACCGCTTCGCCGGCCGGCAGGTGCGTTATCTCTTCGAGGCGCCGCAGACCAGGGTCGATGTGGGCCTCCGCTACCGCGTGTTGTCCTTCTCTGGGGCCGACCTGAGCAAGATGGAGACCTTTGCCCAGCAGGCCGGCGGGCAGGGGCGAGTCGGGGAACAGGTCCGCCTGATACCGGCTGAAAAGCGGGATATCACGGTATCGGCCTCGGCGCGGGAGCTGGAGGCGGCCCAGGAAGCCGCACTCGACGACCTGGCCGGGAAGGTGCTGGCTACCCTGGCGGCCAAGTTCCAGTGGATTCCACCGGATTTCCTGCCATGAAAAGAAGGGGTTACCTAAACTGGGCGATGGTGGCGGGCGGCTGCCTGCTGGCCGGATGTGCCTTTTCCGTGGCCCCCACGGAACCCGAGGATCGCCAGATCAGCCTGGAACTGGCGGCCTTTCCAGAGCGTCTTTCGGTGGAGGACAGCTTGGCCACCGCAGAGATCTGGGCCACGGTCAAACAGGGCAACAAACCCATCAAGGACAGCACGGTGGTGGCTTTCGCCACCACGATCGGCACCATCACCGCCACCAGTCTCACCCGCGACGGTTTGGCCGTGGCGCTCCTGACGGGCCCAGGCGACAGCCGACCGCGTTCGGGCGAGGTGGTCGCCCAGGTGCTCACTGTCCGCGACACCCTGGCAGTGGACCTGGTCTTCTTCGAAACCGAATGATCCAACCCTCGTCGCACCTGGTCCCAGTGGTTATAAATGCTTGACATAGGCCGCGCCAGATCAGTATATTGGCAAAACTTCCCTCCCTGTTAGCCCCTGGGGACCTTGGGTTCCCGAGTTCTGGTTCCTGCTCCCCGCAGCAGCTGCCGCCGACAGGTCGGCTCCCTGATGTCCTCCCGTCGAGCCCCGAGCGAACAATTGGGTCTGTCCCTTGGTGAGCAGGGTTCACCAGTGGACACCAATCCTGAACGCACGGTCCACTGTCGCTTCTGCCACAAGAAAATAGACCTGCCGCCGTGGATCGATCCCCTAGCGGTTTCCCTCCATTTTTGCAGCCCGGCTTGCCGCCAGGCCTGGGCCGAAGAGACCCCGGCTCTGGAGGTGCGGCTCGACGGGCGCCCGGGCCGCCGCGGGGCAAGCTGGGAAATCCAGTCCTCCCTGGCCCGCCAGCGCGACGGTTTCCGCTGCAGGGAATGCGGGGTGACCGAGGAGGATCTGGGGCGCCAACTCGATGTACACCACAGGATTCCCTTTGCCAGCTTCCGGTCGAGTGTGGATGCCAACCAGCTGGAAAACCTGGTGAGCGTCTGCCCGGCCTGCCATTCCAAGTTAGAGGCCCAGCTGCGCCGGGACCTGCCGCTTTTCAGACAGTCCTGAACAGTAAGGGCACCTGGTCCCCGGCCAGAGCAGGGGAGGCAAATGGAGCCGGCTGAGCTCGAACTGAGCGTGGTGATCCCCGCGTACAACGAAGCCGCCTCCATCGCCTGGGTGGTCGAGCGCCTGGCCCGCGGTCTGGAAGGACAGGGACACGGCAGCTACGAGATTGTGGTGGTGGACGACGGTTCCGCAGACGGCACCGCCGAACAGGTACGCGGCCTGCGGCCCGAGGTCCGGGTGGTGGAGCATCCCTACAACATGGGCAACGGCGCGGCGGTGAAGACCGGAATCCGCCATGCCCGGGGGGCGCTCCTGGTGTTTATGGATGCCGACGGGCAACACAATCCCGAGGATATCCCGCGTTTTGTGGAGGGGTGTAAACGCTTCGACATGGTGGTGGGGGCGCGGGGCCGTGGGTCCCAGGCAGGCTGGCATCGCTGGTTGGCCAACGGCTTTTACAACCAGTTGGCCAGCTATGTCACGGGCCGGCCGGTGGCCGACCTCACCTCCGGCTTCCGGGCCTTCAGGCGCGACCTAGCCCACCGGTATATCGGGCTGCTCCCCAACGGCTTCTCCTACCCAACGACGATCACCCTCAGCCTGATGCGCGCGGGGTTCAGCGTCGACTACATACCCATCCAGGCCCCCCGCCGGCACGGCAAGAGCAAGATCCGGCTCTTCTCGGACGGCGCCAAGTTCCTGCTGGTGATCATGAAGATCTGTATGCTCTTCTCGCCGCTGAAGATCTTCCTGCCTGTCAGCGCCTATTTCTTCCTGATGGGGGTGGGTTATTACGGGTATACCTATCTGACGGACCACCGGTTTACCAATATGTCCATGCTGCTCTTCACCACTTCGGTGATCGTTTTTATGATGGGTCTGGTCGCAGAGCAGATCGCACAGATGCGCTCCGAGAGGGCCGAAACCACCTGAGGCCATGCGAGTCTGCTTCTTTGGTACTTATACAGTTGCGGAAGGCTATCCGGTTAATAGGGTCTTGCTCAAGGGGTTAGAACGTGCAGGAGCCGAGTTGCTGGAGTGCAGGGAGGAATTGTGGGACGGATTTCTGCACGAGACCTTCAGCCAGCGCCGCTGGTCCACCTACGGGCGCCTGGGGTGGCGCCTGTGCCGGTGTTACGCCCGCCTGGTATGGCGGTACCAGCGCCTGGAGGAACACCAGTGGGTGATCGTGGGGTACGCAGGCTATCTGGATATCCTGCTGGCGCGGCTGCTCACCTGGCGCCGCCGCCGGCTGGCGCTGGTGGCCTTTATCTCGCTCTACGACACCATCGTCTCCGACCGCGGCCAATTACCTGCCAAATCCTGGAAGGCTAGGATGGTTAAGTTGTTCGAGCGCTTGGGATTTTCGTGGGCAGATCTCGTGGTGGTAGACACCCTCGAACACGGCCGCTTTCTGGCCGAGCTCTACGGACTGCCCCCAGGCAAGTTCCGGCGCAGCTTTGTGGGCGAGGACGACGAGGTCTTCCGCCCCCTGCCGCTTCCGGCGGCTTCGGCGGTTTTCCGGGTGCTCTTTTTCGGTACCTATGTGCCCCTGCACGGGGTGGACACGGTAGTGGCCGCCGCCGCCTGCCTCCGGGAGGTGGCGGGGCTGGAACTGGTGTTGATCGGGAAGGGCCAGCTCTACCCGCAGATCAGACAGGAGGCAGACCTGCTGCAGTTGCCCAATCTGCAGTTCATCGACCAGTGGATGAGCCCGGAGCGCCTGCGCGAGGAGGTGGCGCGGGCCGATGTCTGTCTGGGGATCTTCGGGGAAACCCCCAAGGCGGCGCGGGTGATCCCGCTCAAGGTTTTTGATGCCCTGGCCCTCGGCCGGCCCATCATCACCCGGGATTCGCCCGCTATTCGCGAGTTGCTCGAACACGAAAAAAACGCCCTGCTCTGCCCGCCTGGCGACGGGGCGGCCCTGGCCAAGGCCATTCTGAGGTTGAAGGAGGACCCGGTCCTGGCGGAATCCCTGGCGCGCAGCGGACGGGCCTGTTTCGCCGAACACGCCGCGCCGGAGGCCGTTGGCCGGGCGCTGCTGGCCAACTTGGAGCGGTCGGTTGAACGAAGGGCGTGAGGGTATACAACCCAACCAGTGGGGGGAAAGTGAGATACGCGGTCCAGTCCATCTCTTTCGCGAACGGCTCCTCCTGCGGCTCTTTGCCCGGATGCAGCCTGGCCCGCGGGTGCTGGACGCCGGCTGCGGAAGCGGCAGCCTGGCGCTGGACCTGTGCCGCAAGGGTTTCGACGTCACGGCTTTCGAGTACTCCGAGGAGTTCACCAACCTATTGCGCCAGAAAATTATAGGACTCAGACTTGAGAAGCGCATGAGCATCTGCCGAGGGTCGGCCACTGCCCTTGCCTATGGAGGGGAACGCTTCGACGGGCTGGTCTGCGGGGAAGTGCTCGAGCATCTGTCCCCGGAGTTGGGGGGAGACGAAGCCGCAGTGCGGGAGTTCCACCGGGTGCTCAGGCCCGGGGCACCCTGCGTGGCGAGTGTGCCGCTCAACCCCAAACTCTGGGATCACAGCGACGAATGGGCTGGCCACGTCAAGCGGTACACGCGCGTTCAATTTTTCGAGCTGTTCAGCCGATGTGGGTTTCAGGTGGAAGAAGTGAGGGTCTGGGGATTCCCCCTGGGGCGGATCTATCACCGGCTGCTCTTTGCGCCCTGGTTGCTGAAGACCGCCGGGCAGCAGGCCCAGGTGCGCGACAAGCGACTGGACACCCGCGCCGCCGGGCGGGCGGGCCTGGTCGAGCTGGCCGCCGGCCTCTTGCGGGTGGACGAGTTGTTCTGGCGCTGGCCCTGGGGGCGGGGCATGGTGTTGTGCGCCAGGCGGGTATAATCTTAGGAAGGGGGTTGCGGTGTACAGGAACAAGCGGGTTTCCCTGGTGATTCCGGCGCACAATGAGGAGCGGCTCATCGGCCCCACCCTTGACGGGGTTCCCCCGCTCGTCGACCGGGTCTTTGTGGTGGATGACGGCAGTTCCGACCGGACCGCCGAGGTGGTGCGCCAGCGGGCTGAACGCGATGCGCGGATCGAACTGGTCCAGCACCAGGGCAACCAGGGGGTAGGGCAGGCCATCATCACCGGGTACTGGCGTTCGAGTGCCCAGGACTTTGACCTCTGCGTGGTGGTGGGGGGCGACAACCAGATGCCCTTCGACCAGGTGGAGGAGCTGCTGGACCCCCTGCTGGATGCCGGCGTGGATTATACCAAGGGCAACCGCTTCCTGATGCCCGAGGTGGGCCTGGAGGACATGCCGTTATCGCGGTTCGTCGGCAACGCGCTGATCTCGATCATGACCAAGGTGGCGTCGGGGTTCTACAAGCTCTTCGACGTGGTGGACGGCTACACCGCCATCACCAAACGGGCCATCGACATGGTGGACTGGGGCCACGCCTGGAAGGGGTACGGGTACCCCATGGATTTCCTGGTGCGCCTCAACGCCTATGGGCTGAAAGCCCGCGATGTCCCGCGACGCGCCATCTATCTGGCCGGGGAACGCCAGTCCCAGATCAAGGGCTTCCGGTATGCGATGAGGGTGGCCCCGATGCTGGTACGGGGGTTTTTCTGGCGCCTCTTTACCCGCTACCTGGTGCGGGATTTCCATCCCCTGTTCTTCTTCTACCTATTCGGGCTCATCCTCTTTCCCCTCGGGGTGGTCTACGGGTTGTTTCTCTCCTACCAGCAGTGGATCGGCGAAGGGGTCACTGGTCCCCGGTCGGTAGTCTGCGCTTTGATGATCATCATGGGCATTCAGTTCCTACTCTTCGCCATGCTCTACGACATGCAGGAAAGCGAATGAAGGTGTGTGTGTTGACCACCGGATATCCCCGCTTTGCCGGGGATCTGTTCGGCGGATTTGTGTTGGATCTGTGCCGGCACTTGGCCGCACAGGGGGTGGAGTTGGAGGTAGTGGCGCCCCACCAGGGAGGGATTCCCAAGCTGGAGCAGTTGGAAGGGGTGGCGGTGCGCCGGTTCACCTATATGGCCCCGGCTTCCTGGCAACGCGTGGCGTACGGCGGGGGTATCCCCACCAACCTGAGACAGAGCTGGGTGGCCCGCCTGCAGGTGCCCTTTTTCCTGGCTGGATTCTGGTGGCGGGCGCGGCGGGCCAGCCGCGGGGCGGCCCTGATCCACTGCCATTGGACCATCTGCGGCCTGGTGGGGTACCTGGCCGCCCCGCGGCGCTGCCCCCTGGTGC
>SXGU01174055.1_pt1 | contig 28357 bp, 26 predicted proteins | sample 3174531 | NCBI WGS metagenome assembly SXGU01 (sample SAMN11356863, study PRJNA531348) | freshwater metagenome | isolation source: freshwater sample F1-140 | place: China: Fuxian Lake, Yuxi | collected 2017-12-25 | reverse complement strand
GGGCCTGCCGGATCTGACGCAGTGCACGTACAAGATCTTTTCGACTGACACGGATTTCCCGCGCATCAGGGAATCTCCTGCGTTCAAGAACCTTTGCACGCTCATGAAGGTCGAGCTTCGGAAGATCGAAAGCTTCGACGAAAACCCCTACGTCCGTTCATCGACCTGCTACCGCACGGCGAGCCGTGAAGCGGCGGCCGCGGGCGCGGTGGCCGTATACCTGATCCCCGACATGGTCTTCGCCGACGGCGGCCTGCGTTCGATCGCCAGATTCATGCAGCAAGGCAAGCGGGCCGTCATGGTCGCGGGATTGCGAACCACGAAGGAGACCATCGTCCCCGAGGTGCTGTCCCGGTTTCGCGTCGGCGATGCGCTCGTGGCTCCGCCGCGAGCGCTGGTCGAACTGGCGATGCGGCACCTTCATCCGATCATGCAGCATCATATGTACGACAGCGATTGCGAAACCTTCAATCCTTCCTTCTTCTGCTGGCCTGTTGCAGGCGAAGGCTGTGTAGTGCATTGCGCGCACCTGCATCCGGTTGCAGTGAACTTTCTCGGCAGCCGCGCGACGTTTCATGGCACGATCGACGATGACCTGCTGTTCGACCTGAAGCTGCGAGACGAGGAACTTGCCTTCGTCACCGACTCTGATGAGCTACTGTGGTTCGAGATCAGCGTGCGCGATCGGAGCGTCCCGCCGTCGACCGGCAAGCGGCTGTGGGAAATACTCAAATGGCTGCACGGCGCGACCTATGCCCACCAGCGCGGATACCTTACCCATGCGTTGCGGGTCCATAGCAGTGGAGCCGAAAGCCCCGCATGGCGCGCCGCGGAGGTACACGCAGCGGGAACCATCGGTACGATCTTGAGCGCGTTCGAACTCGAGAAGGACCGCATCGGCCGCTCTCCCGCGGCATACGCCATGCCCGCTGCGGTGCAGATCGGCGACACCGAGGCGGCGCGGGACCCCGGCTCGGCCATCCGCAAGATCATGGATGTGGCAGGAACGGCTGAAGTCCTCGACGAGGTCGGCGCGGCGCTCGAGGAACGCGCCCGCGTCTACGTGAAGCCCGGCGCAGGCCGGCGTTTCAATCGCTCACTCGCCAAACTGGTGGCCGCTCACTTGATCATCGGCGCAGGCAGGACCCTGCGTGCCTTGCTTCGCCGATTCAAACGCCGGTGAGCAGCACGTGAAGCCTCGCGTCAAGGTTCTCGTTGCGGTCTGGGGCGCATCCTACATCGAGGCATTCACGCGGCTGGCGCTGCCGTCCCTGCTGGCGCCAGGCAATCTTCCCGCGCTCGGCGACGCAACCCGGCTCGAGGTCTGCATCCTGACGAGCGAGCGCGACATCCCCCTGATTGAGGCCAACCCGGCCATCAAGACACTGCGCACGCTTTGTCATGTCGGCTTCCTGGGCATCGACGACCTTCTTGGCTCGTCGATTTACGGCATCACACTGACGCTGGCCTATATGCGGGGGATCGCTGCGGAAGGCGAGGACATGGTCAACGTGCATTTCATGTTCTTCAATTCCGACTTCATCCTCGCTGCCGGCTCATTGCAGTCGCTCGCCCGGCACATCCTGGCCGGCCACCGCTGCGTCATGGCACCGAGCTTCCGCGCCGCGGCGGAGCATGTCGAACCGCTGCTGCAATCGCGGACCGATGCATCGCGGCAGGTCCTCGCGGTTCCTGCGCGCGAACTCGTCGGCATGGCGCTGCGCCACCTGCATCCGACAACGGTGGCGAAGACGATCAATCAGGGGGTGTTCCGCTCCCTGTACCACAACCAGCTCTACTGGCGCGTGGACAAGGATACCGTCCTTGCCCGTTTCTACCTCATGTTCATGCTGTGCATCCGGCCCGAGCGCGTGGTCAGGACCGCCAGTACGTACTGCGACTACGGCTTCGCGCCCGAGCTCTGCCCGTCGGGGAATATGGTGTTCCTCACCGATTCCGACGAATTCTTCATGCTGGAGACCCAGGCTCACCGGCACGAGGCAATGCACATCCGGATTGGTCCCCATCGCATCGCGGATATCGCAGGCTATCTTTCCGAATGGACGACGCGGGAACACAGGCTGTTCGCGAAGCAAGACCTGATCTTCCACGCCGCGAACGTTCCGCCGACCGTGAAGGCGTTCCATGCTGACGCCGAACGAGCGATCCAGGAGCTGGGGGGCCTGCTGCCCCCTCCCCGGCCCCACGCGTTTCACCCTTACTGGGTCGGCTCGCTGCCGCTCTGGAGAAAGGAAATCGGCCAGCATGGGGGCGGAGCAAACCCGCCGGAGCTCGAAGCCATTGCCGACGTGCCGGTCAAACGAACCCTGATTGGCCGCATCTTCAGCCTTGCACGGGACGTCGTTCGTGGATCGCAAGGCGAGCTGAAGATATGGCATGCCGGCTGGCTGGACCAGCGGTTGATCGAGCGCGTGCTGCGCGGCCTGGGGCGCGACAGCCGAATCCTGATCGTCGCCGACAATCCGCCCCTCGCGACCAAGCGGGCACAGGGCGGGACGATCCACCGTATGACGCTTCGGCAGGCGCGAGACGCGGCAAACGAGTCAGAGGTCCGGAAACGCTATGACGAGGTGCTGGTATTCCTGCGGTCCGAACAGGCTGCAGGCGATGCCGGCGAGCACTCGTCTGCGCTCTTGCCCCTGCTGAACGCCGAAGGACGGCTGTGGCTGGTCGTGCACGACCCCGGGAGCGAGTTCATGCCCGCGCCTCTTGCGGAGCCCCTCTTGACGATCCTGGCGGGAACCTTCGACACCTGCCAGGTCCAGGCGAGCGTTGAGTTCGTCGACGGGGCGCTGCAGCGCCAGATCCGGCTCGGCGTACGAAGGCTGGGGCAGTTCTACCTCCGCCTTGGATGGGCATGGACACCTGTCCTCGCCCTCGGCGGATGCGTGCTTCTCATCGCCAGCGTGCTGAACCATATCCGCTGGCTGATGCGGGGAAACAGGGGCGATCAGCCCGACTACTGCGGCACGATACTCTTGGAGATCCGCAGGCTCTGAGGCGCGGGCCGCTATGCCAGAACGATGAATTCGCGCAGCTTCCGCATGCTTTCGACCACCGCCATTTCGAGGGAGATGTTGGTTGCCATTTGTAAGCTCAAACAAACTCACTGGAATCATCCAATCGAGTCTCAGCTGGCGTGGTTTTCATCTCACGTCGCGCCCGATGACGCGCACATCCTGGCGGAAGCACACGGAGAAATTGTCGGTTATGTGCGCCTGCCAAGCGTGGCTGCGCTGCTTGACGGCGTGGCCTGCCGTGCCTGGGGGATATCGACTGTCATAGTCAGCCCCGATCTGCGTGGACAAAACGTCGGGCAGGAGCTTGTGCGCATAGCCACGGCGGAGATGCAGCGCTCGCCCCTGAAACCGTTGGGAGTTCTGCAATGCTCGCGTGGCTTGGTGCCTTTTTATGCACGAGCCGGCTGGTTGATTTTTCCTGGCGTATTGAAGTGCCGCAAAGACGATGTCCTCACGGAATTTATCCGCGACGAATGCGCGATGGTTTATCCGGGCGTCCATCATGTGCATCAAGACTCATCGTTGATTCTCCTCACCAGCGAGAGCTTCTAGCTGCTTGATTCTTGAGCTCCCCGAGCCCCGGGGGCAGCCATTTATCGAGTATCATTCGCCCGAGGAAAACGTTCGCAAGGCGGCGGTTTTGCAAGTCAGTTTTCTCCGAAGAGCAAAGAACTCGTTGCGGCGTCGCATGGGCCTGGAGCGCGAGCCCGTCGCGAGGGATCCCTTCCTGGTCGATGACCACCTGGTTCAGAACATTCCACACCTGTTCGAGGCACTCCCCGACACGCGGCGGCTGTTCGACACCATCTGGGATGAATACCGCCAGAACCACGGGCGTCCCTGGGATCCCAACCGAATCCTGCAATTCATGTATCTGCTCGATATCGCCAACCAGGCGGCACCGGGCGACTACATCGAGCTCGGGACGCACCAGGGATTGATGGCGAAAGTGATATACAAGCTGATGGACCCCGAGCACACCCTCTATTGCCTCGACACTTTTGAGGGATTTGTGGAGTCGGACCTGAAAGTGGAGTCGACGATCTACCACAGCAAGTGGCAGGTCGGGAACTTCGCGCCGACTTCACCCGAGATGGTCGGAAACTACATCGGCGGCGGCAAGACTCCTCAAAATCTGAGGCTCATCAAAGGATGGTTCCCGCAAACCTTTGCCGGCCTCGAGGACAAGAAGTGGCGGTTCGTGCACATCGATTTCGATCTCTACCAGCCCATCAAGAGCGCCATGGAACTGCTCTGGCCGAATCTGCTGCCGGGTGGCGTCATGGTCATACACGATTACGGCTGCTTTGGTTTTCCGGGAGCAAAGAAGGCCGTCGATGAGTTTTTCCAAACCGTCGGCCTCGTTCCGATGCAATTGGGTGATCGCTGGGGCAGCGTTGCTGTGATCAAGCCAAGGTTGCCGGTCCGAACCTAGCCGCCTTCCCGAGAGCCACTTCGATATGCCGTCATCCAATCTCAAACCGGTCAGCCGCTCATCTGCGATGCGGGTGCCCTTCCTCGACCTGCGCGTTACCGATAAGACTGAGCGGCAGGAAATGCTGGCGGCGGTCGAGGCGATGCTTGACCACGGCCGTATACTTCTCGGGCCGGAAGTCGAGCTGTTCGAGAGCGAACTCGCCGCATATTGCGGGACCAAGTACGCGGTGGGCGTCGGCTCCGGCAGTATTGCGATTTTCTTCGCCTTGCGTGCTGCTGGTATCGGGCCAGGCGATGAAGTCATCACCTCCGCAATGTCGTTCATCGGTACGGCGAACGGAATCTCGCTGACCGGCGCAAAGCCCGTGTTTGTAGATACGACAGCGGATCTCATGATCGACCCCGAGCGGGTCGAGCGCGCGATCACTCCGCGGACCAAGGCGAGCATGCCGGTGGACGTCACCGGCCAGCTGGCCGCAATGGATGAGCTACTCGACATTGCGAATCGGCACGCAGTCATGATGATCGAAGACGCGGCGCCCGCGATCGGTGCGGCGAAGAATGGACGAATGGCCGGGTCGTTCGGACTTGCGGGATGCCTGAGCATCAACCCGATGAAATTGCTGAACGCGCTGGGAGAGGCGGGCGCGGTCCTCACAAATGACGAAGAAATTCGCGACCGGGTGGTCGCACTGCGCTACAACGGCCTGGTCAACCGGGAGTACTGCCATACGATCAGCACCAATGGGAGAATCGACACTATCCAGGCAGCGGTGACTCGCTGCCGCCTGAGGCGCCTTGAGCACGTAATCGCCAAGCGGCGCGAGTACGCCGCGTTCTACCAGCAAGCACTTTCGAAGGTAGTCGAAGTTCCCCGGGATTCAGCGGGCTGCCGAGATGTGTATTACACGTTTACGATCCAGACCGACCGCCGTGATGAGCTCATGACGCATCTCGAGCGGCATGGCATCGAATCGAAGGTGCAGCATCCCTTGTTGATGCCGGAGCACCCGGCATACCAAGGCGGTTCGGACGGCGCAGCCTATCCGATTGCCAAGCGCGCGACTCAGCGGCTCGTTTGCATACCAGCCAACGAGAATCTCACGCGCGAACAGGTCGAATACGTCGCCACGCAAGTGCAGGAGTTTTTCGCGCGCTAGCGATGCCAGAAGTTTTCTACAACGATCGTGATGTGGTCTGCGTAGGCGAACGGTGGATCCGCGACCTCAAGAATGCGGCCGCCGCGAGCCCCAGGCGGCGCGCGCGGCTCAGGTTGCACCACGAGAACTCGGACGCAGTCCAGGAGATGATCATTGCGCTATGCAGGGACGTGTTATTCGCCCCGCATCGGCACGAACGAAAAACCGAATCGTTTCATATGATCGAGGGCGAGCTGTACGTGCTGGTGTTTGAAGACGACGGCAGCGTGCGCCACGCCATCCACATGGGACCGCCCGGCAGCGGCCGCCAGTATTGCTATCGCCTTTGCGAGCCGGCCTGGCATGCCATCCTGCCCAAGACCGACTTCGTGGTATTTCACGAAACTACGGCCGGGCCGTTTCAGCAGGATACCGCCTCGCAATTCGCCCCTTGGGCACCCAAGGCCCTAGCTCCCCTGCGCGCTTTTTTGGAGTCGAGCCTGGAGCAAGGCCTGCGCTCGGACCGCCGCCTGACCGAAGAGCGCCCCGCCTAGGGCTGCTCAGGCCGGCCGATTGCGAGTTTTGGTCAGCTCATGGTAGCTCGCCAGTATCTCCTCCACCGCGCCAGTTTTTAGGACCTTGCCCTGATCCATCAGCACGGCCTTGTTGCACATGTCGCGGATCAGTTGGTCCGAGTGTGACGCGAGGATCAGCACGCTCGAGCGCTGGATCAAGGCGTCAATTCGCCCTTCGACCTTCTCTGCAAATCGCGCATCTCCGGCGCCCAGGCCCTCATCCAGCAGCAGGATTTCTGGATCGATCGCCGTCGCGATGGCAAACCCCAGGCGAATCAGCATGCCGCTTGAGTAGGTCCTGACCGGCAGCTCGAGATATTCGCCCAGCTCGGTGAACTGCGCGATGTCGTTCAATTTTCTTCCGATCTCGGCGGACGACATGCCGAGGTACAAGCCGCAGGTGTAGATGTTTTCGTATCCCGTGTCGTCGACCACGAGGCCCGGGCTGGTATTGAAAAGCGGCGAGACGTGCCCCTCCATGACGATCCGGCCGGATACCGGCTCGTACACGCCAGCCAGCACCTTGAGCAAAGTGGACTTGCCCGCCCCGTTGTGCCCGACCAGTCCCAACCGGTCCCCGTGCTCCACCGAAAGCGAGACATCGTCCAGCGAGCGCACCGAAACCCGGCTCGAGCGCCCCTTTTCGTGCCTGATGAGGCCGCCGGCTTTCTGCAGCAGATCACGTTTGAAGCTGCGAATGCTCTCGTAGATCGGGAAGTCGACCGTGACATTTTCCAGGTGGATGAACGCCATGTCGCTACAGCCAGTAGGCGATGCGATGGCGAAACCGGGAGAACATCGCCAGCATGACCAACCATCCCAGCAGGCCCACACCCAGGGCCACGAGCCAGCTGGTGGCGGACGGCGATTGCCCCAGCAGCGGGCTGCGGACGATCTGGACGAAATGGTAGAACACGTTGAAGTCGGTGAGGGCGACTCCGGTTTTCCCCTTGATCTGCTCGGCGTTCCAGAAGATCGGGGTAACGAAGACGACGATCTGCAGAACCGACGTCACGACCGGCGGAACGTCCCTGAAGCGCGCACCGAAGATACCCAGCACGATCGCCACCCACATCGCGTTCAGCGCGACGAGCAGCAGCGCGGGGAAGAGCAGCAGGCTCGACAAGTTCACCGGAATGCCCATGTACACCATGACGAGTATGTAGATCACGATGTTGTGGCCGAAAATGATGATGTTGCGGCAAACCAGCGTGCAAATCAGGGTCGTGAGCGGGAAGCGCAGGGACTTGATGAGCCCCTCCGCGCTGATGAATACCGACGTGCCATCGCTGATCAAGCCGGAGATCAGCGCCCAGGTCACCATCCCCGCGGTGAGGTACGGCAGGAATTGCTTGAGGTCGGCGTTGAATAGGCGGGACATGACGACGCTCATCGCGAAAATAACGACGCCGAGGCTCAGGCTCGCCCAGAACGGGCCGAGCACCGTCCTGCGGTAACGCCCTTTGACGTCGCTCCACGCAATACGGGTCCACATAGGCCAGTTCAGAAACCCATCGTGGATGTCGCGCAGCGCCGATCTATAGTTAGAACGCAATTGAATAGCGGCTCAAGGGCGCCGGCTCGGGTCTCTTGCGGAAAAGCCCATTGACGTGCGGAGTTGCCGCGCGGTCACGACAAACACTGCGGCTATGGTTCGCAGCGCATAGCATGAGTAAACTTGGGTCGAAAATCCTTTTGCCTTGAGATACATGTCCGCCCGATTGCTAAGCCATTTTAGCCACCCTGGTGCCGGCAGCCTGATGCTCGACCATATTCCGAATCCCGTAATGATGAGAAAAGCCAGAAACGCCTTTGCGCGCACGCGCGGGCGAGCGTGAAAATATTTCTTCACGTCGACCGCACCGTCCTCGATGGCCTGAATCCCAAAACGGAACCGAGTCAACAAAGGTAAATTCTTGAGCTCTCCCCGAGACCAGGCGGCGAGATAAGCCGACTCGTCGCAGGCATCGAGGATTCTGCTGATGACATATTGCGCTCTCCGCTCAGTCTGACTCCATTTCGATTCTGTTGTCTTACCGGCGTGCACCCGAATCGGCACTCGAACCACTTTCCGGTGGAACCTGCTGGTGGAATACTGAACAGAACTTACCAGGCTGAGCATTCCTCCCCTATCCGGCGTATCGAACGAGTAGTCCCTGCTACTCATCTCGAAGCACAGGAATTCGTCCGAATCCGCGACGATATGCACGGCTTCGTCGGGAAGGTTCGATTTTTCCATCAAATCGTTGTCGATAGTGCCCTCGAAATCTCCCGGGAAAGTCGGAGCGTGCACCACAATCGGGTGCAAATGGAAGGCATGCAGGAGTAAACCCTCGTCTCCGACTCGCCAAAATAGGCCCGACGCATGATAGCGCGGGCTATCGCCGTCGAACATGTGCGATTCCGTAATTGGATGGAGATGGTCCAAAGCCAGCTTCGCCAGCTGCCGCTTGGGTACGCGTAGGCAGCCATCCTCTGCATAGCGACTCAAGAGCTCTGGAATAATGGATTCCTTGATTGTGCGTACGCCCATGACCAGAATCGCTCGCTTCCCATTGCGGAGCAACCTAACCATGGCATCGACGCTGCCATCTGCCACGACCACGTCGGGTCCAAACATTGCCACCGCCGCCTGAGCCAGCGAGGCTTGTCTGGAACTCTCACGATAACAATCGGACGCTCGGTAGTATTTGTTTTCCTTCGGCTCCTGGATGATGTTCACCTCAACCGTCATCAGGGACGCCAGGGCCGCGAATGCAGAAGACCCCTTGATGGTCTGCGCATCGTTTTCCAGGGTGAAAATCTTGTACACACATTGCTCTTTATTCGGAATCGCGGGCAGATTGCCGGGCGCCAGGAGCGACGGAAGCATCACCTCAAGGAAGGTCTGCGTGAATTCGCGACCCCAAACCGGAGTAACGAAGTGCAGCGCCACCTGGTCTAATGAGCGCCGGATTGTCATTGAGGCTTACCTACTGGGCGATTGCGCAACCTATCCCGCTCAATCCCGTAGCGCCTCCTCACGAAATCGGAGCAAAGGTCATCCATGTCACGAAAACGAAGGCCAAGGGTGGCATAAAGTTTTGCGGCGTCCATCGATACATCGAGCGGCCGGGGCTCATGAAACCGCAAGTCTTGCATCTCACACAGCTCCACTCTCGGCTGGATATTTCTTACCTTCCGCAAGGCCGCAATCAAGGTGTTCAACAGGTCGAGCCGGCTGATCGGCCGCGGTCCGCATACATGGAAAATTCCGCTGAGGTCCTGCTCCGCCATTCGAACCAGGGCTTGCGCTGCATCGTTCACGTCCGCAGGCGAAAAGACAAGGTCGGTCGCGCAACGAATGACTTCGCCGCGTTCCATTTGCTCGGCCCATTCGTTGAAGAGGTTGCGGGGCTCGGATTCCGCGCTGAGAAGCTTCGATAGGCGGGCAATGGCCGACGGCCGATCCTTCGATTGCAAATAGCGCTCGACCTGGAGCTTCTGCTTGCCATAGGTGAGAACCGGATTAGGCGGGTCCCGCTCGGTCCGCATTCCGAAGCGACCATCGAACACGGCGTCGCTCGATGCAAAAATCGGTTTCACGCCAGCCTCGGACAAATCATCGATGGCGCGCTTGAGGCTTTCCACGTTGATCAACGAGGTGCCGAGCGGATCCCGCGCACAATCGTCCAGCGTGGTAACCCCGTACAGCAGGAACGCGGCGTCGATGTCATGCGGACCGCTCAATATGGTGTCGCGCAGGCGCATCGAGGATGCGTCGAAGGCTATGCCGCCCTCGATGGGATGGGTTCGATAGGTCGCGATCGAGCGATCCGGGCCCAGCTGCGCGAGCAGATGCCGGCCGAGCAGGCCGGAAGCGCCGAGAATCAGGAATCTACGCCGGTCAGGCATCCCGTAATTGACAATGGCTTTGTACGCGTTTCTGGATGCCAGCCGATCCAGGTTGGCTTACGCGGACAACGGAAAAACTCCACTAATGCTTCCCCGCGCGGAACTGAATTCTATCATGGCGCCTCCTACGGAAAGCGGCCTGGATAGCCACGGCAGGCAGCGTGCGACTTTGGTCTCGGACGCGGAATACAGGATAATGGCCGTCCAGTCGAAGCAATAGGGCTTTCTCCCACGCAGGCCGAATCGCGAGCAAGAACGAATCCATGAACCTCAAGAAGAAGGGCGAGAAACAGTATCAGAAGCCGATCGAGGAAGTGCGCAGGCGCGGCGTCGAGCAGCTGGGGCTGATGACAACCTGGGCATATCTTGACGATCCGAAGCGGTTGACCTTCACGTTTGCGCGCTACAAATTCGTAGCAAAAATGCTCGTTGGCATGGATCGCGTCCTGGAAGTCAGCTGCGGCGACGCTTTTAGGATGGGGACGGTGAGGCTCAATCACTGGCGCCCTCCTTTTTATAGCTGAAACAACATGGGAATCGGAATCAACATCGCCGAACTGTGCGTCAAGGAGCATGTGCGCCGGCCGCTCGGGGAAACCATGCTCTTCGGGCGGCAGACGATGTTCTTCACACCGAGGATGGCCCTTGAGCTTCTGGATGGCTACGGGATAAGTGCAGCGGCGGGCGGTATTGGTATAGACCGCAGCACCGTCGCGGCCTCCGGAGATGGCATCCGCGACGATGAGTTTTTCCGGCTGCTCGGAGTAAAAAGTATTCGGGTGCTGGACCGCAGCGCCTACGAGGGCGCGGACCTGATCCATGACCTCAACTTTCCGATTCCTGACGAGCTTGACCGCTCTGCGGACTTCATCCTTGATGGCAGCACGCTCGACAACGTTTGGAATCCGTCCGTTGCGCTTACCAATATGGCACGGATTCTGCGCCCTGGCGGCCGCATCGTTTCCGTGAACATGGCGAGCAACCACCACGGCCCTTACCTCGTGATGAGCCCGACGTGGGTACTGGATTACTTCGTCGTGAACCGATTCGCAGACTGCCGGGTCGCTGTCACAGTCATACGCGCCGACGGCGCGTTCAACACGTTCAACCTCGATCTGGACAGCCTCAATCGCAACCACATCGCTCCGAATTTTGAATCCCGCCATATGATGGGTCTTCAGTTCGTGGCGGAAAAAGGCCATGACTCGACGTGGGACCGAATCCCGACGCAGCAGCAATATCGCCCGAGCGCCGAGTGGGACGAATACGAGGACAGCCTCGAGCGCATCCGGCTGGTGCCGGCGCGAAGGACCGGGTTCTGGCGTTCTGGCGTTAGTCAGATGATGAGCGCCCCGCCCGGTTACAAATTCGTGGCTCCCGGTCCCGCGTCGATGGGCACACGGCTTCGGCAAGCGTCGTCGCGTGCAGCCTGGCTCACCAAGGCGCTGGCGCGAAAGTTCGCGCAAAAGCTGCGCTCTAGGGCGCATTAAAGATTGCCTCTCTAGCGCGGGCCAAAAGTCGCGATCATCCGGACAACATCAAAGACAGGACGCATTGTGAGCAAGAAAAAGGCAACGAAGGTCATAAAGGGAGAGAAGCAGTACCAGAGGGCCATAGATGCCGTGCTCAGCGAAGGCGCGGGGCGTCTTGGCCTCATGACGAGCTGGGCTTACCTTGACGATCCGAAGCGGCTTGCGTTCACTTTCGCCCGGTACAAGTTCGTCGGCAAAATGCTCGCTGGCTGCGAACACGTTCTGGAGGCCGGATGCGGAGATGCTTTCGTGAGCCGGGTGGTACGCCAGTCCGTCAAGCACCTGACCGCCGTGGATTTTGACCAACGCTTTATCGACGATGCAAATTCTCGCCTGAGCAAGCGCTGGCCGATCACATGTTTCCAACACGATCTCCTCGAAGGTCCGGTCCCGGGGAGCTTCGACGGAATTTACAGCCTGGATGTATTGGAGCATATCCCGCAGAGCAAGGAGCGGCGTTTCCTCGACAATCTCGTTGCACCGCTCACCCCAAATGGCGTCCTCATCATTGGCATGCCGTCCCTTCAGTCTCAAACCTATGCCTCCGTGCAGAGTAAAGCCGGGCATGTCAACTGCAAAGATCAAGATGAGTTCGGCGTACTAATGCGGGAATACTTTCACAACGTGTTTCTTTTCTCAATGAACGATGAGGTAGTGCACACGGGATATGCCCCGATGTCGCACTATAATCTGGCGCTTTGCTGCGCGAAGAAATCCTGAGACTTGATCTGGTTCGGTAACCGCAGAAGTTGCAGCTAGAAAATACATTGACTACTTTCGTCCGGTCTTTGCCGCACGTCGGCGAGATCTCAAAGCCTGCAACGGCAATTTTCCTGGCCGCCTACCTGCCGCTCCTACTTCTAAGCTTCTACAACAATTCGAGCTGTTTGCTTATCGGCGTAGACGGCGCGCAGTGGGTAACGATGATGAATGCGCAAGCCGAGTTCCGCATGCCATTCTCCCAGGTCGGCGTCGACCCGTTTCAAGGGAGCTTTGATGCCTATTACCCTACTTTTCGCGAGTATCTGTTGCCAAACCTGCTGACCATGCCCTTCAGTGACGGGAATGCCAGTTCAACGATGACCTACTTCGTTTACTCCGCGTTGATGGCGTTCTCCACATATGCGGTCGGTCGTGCGACAGGCATGACGCGCGGAGTGGCCCTCGTTGGCGGCAGCCTCGTTCCGCTTCTAGTCTTGCCGATGCGGCCAGGTCACGAAGCGTTCCTGTACTCGATATACAGCCTGAATCCCCATTTTGCTCAGGTTGCTTCCCTAGCGCTCTTGATAGTCGCAGCGCTTTGGGCGCTGGATGGACGCCGACCATTGGCGGCAGCGGGGCTCGTGCTTGCATCTGTGATCTGCCTATTGCTCGCCTTTCTTTCGCTGGTTCCCTACCTCGTTCTAATGGCGCTCCCGATTGCCATCTACGGCGTCGGTTCACTCCTCGCTGCTGCTAATTGGCGCGGGAACATTTCACGCGTGCTCGCCGGACTGCTCATGATTGCCATTCCTACAGCGCTCGGCATGGTGACCTATGCGTACGGACTGAACAGCTACGGCGTTTATGCATTCTTTCCGCACGAACTCGAGCTCCGTCCGGGCGGCAATGAAGGCCTTCATTTTGCCTCTAACATCTATCACCCTGGATGGACTGCCAAGATCCTTTTGGGGTTGGGTGTGATTGGCGCACTCGGTGCCGCCTGCTACGGTGGACGAAAGTTGCGTCGGTTTGGCTCGATTTATCTTGTTTCGACCGCGCTGTTCCACCTCGTGGCATATACCTTGGTCGTGCACGTCCCGCTTTCGCGCATCGGGCCGGCACCGCTCTATTTCGAGCTCATGCTGCAACCCTTCTCTATCCTGTTTGCGGTGCTCCCGCTCTTCTTTGGTGCAAACGCGCTAGCCAAGTCCGTAGCTCGGTTTCGGCAGGTGCAGCACTCCAGTGATCAAGGCCACATCGCAAGCATCATCGCCAAAGTCGCGCTTTGTGCGACCCCGTGCTACCTCCTGGCCGTGAACGCAAATGCCGCCGTACACGCCTGGCCAATAAGCTGCTCGGGCCGCTCTTTCTCGCCGATTCAGCCCACTCCCATTACCAAGCGACTAGCGGAGGAAATCGCGGTCCGTCAAAACGCTCCGTTTCGAGGGCTCGTAGCGACTATCGCAGGTACGGGCGACAAGCCTTCCGTTACCTGGATCGATCTTCATTCCTACGACATTTTCATGTGGCAGGCCGTAGGGAACGACCATCGCACGGTCGGACTATGGCGCTATGACATTCCGACGCTATTTCACTATTCTGTCTACGCTACTCCTCCTTACTATCTTCTGCTGACCGATTTTTTGGCAAGGCCCGAAGACCAACAGGTGCGCTCGGTGCAGGTTCTCACCCGCCCCAATGTTGGCATGCTGAAGCTCTGGGGCTCCCGGTTCGTGATAACCGACATAGATGAAGGGATCGGTAAGACTGTTCTCGAGATGCCGATACCCGGCCAAAAGGGCCTACGCCTCGTCGAGCTGGAAGACGCGAATCTCGGAAACTATTCACCTACCGCCGTTCATCACATCAACGATTTTCGCGAAGGATTGGCATGGATGCACGACGCTCGCTTTGATGGTCGGCACACTATGGTGACAGATAACCCCCTAGAGGGACCCTATGTAGAGGCCCAGGACGTTCAGCTATCTTACGAACCGGACGGCTTTGCGTTGCGGGCGGCGAGCGCAGGGCGCTCGCTTCTTGTTCTGCCGATCCAATACAGCCGCTGTTGGACGATCTCCACGCCGAAGCAGGCGAGCCTCTTTCGAGCGAACTTGATGCAGCTGGGCGTGAGCTTCAGTGGAAAGCTCGACGCTCGCCTCGTTTTTCGCTATGGTCCAGTCCTCGCAGGTGATTGTCGAATCGCCGACCTGCGCGATGCGCATCGCCTGCGCGTCGGCGAGGCAAGAGACCGAGCGCGGCGTGGGGAAGGCAAGTGACCACTCCAACGCAACGCCCAGAAGGCGACGTCAAGATTAATTCCGTACAGCGGGAGATCCAGGAGATGCCGCACGATCTGCAGCCCGAGTGGGTTTCTCTCGGCAAGCTGGAATTTGTCGAGAGGGATTGCCCGGTATGCAAGTCGAAGGACGGCAAGCCACTGTATCGAAAGATGTGGGCGGGCTACGAGATGCATTTCTGGCTTTGCCGGTCTTGCGACACGCTGTACGCGAGGAATCCGGTCGCCGAGTCCTCGCTTGCGCGGCTCTTCGGCTCCAAGAATTTTTTTCAGGGCGGAGAGCCCGGCGCCGACAACATCGACTATTTCGACTTCATCGGCGGCGAGAAATACCTTCGAAAAACAGCCCGGGGGCGCATTTCGCGCATCGCGCGGTACATGCCGTCGGGGCGCATGCTCGAGGTGGCCTCGGCCGCCGGATTCTTTCTCATTGAGGCGAAGGAAGCCGGCTACGACATCCAGGGTGTGGAAATCTCCGCGCCCATGGCCAAGTACGCGAGCGAGCGATGGAATGTGCCGGTTCGCGGCGAGTCGATCGAGCGCATCGAACTGCCCCCCGACTACTTCGACGTAATCGCTTCCTGGGGCGCAACGACGATCCTTCGAGATCCAGTTGGTACCATGCGGAAATTCCACCGCGCATTGAAACCGGGAGGCATCTGGGCCTTCAATACATACTATCACGATGGCCTGTGGCACAAGCTCACCCGAAAGAACTGGAACATCCTAGTCGTGCAGGCAAGCCAGGTCTACTCGACGAAAGGTCTACTCGAGATCATCCGAAAAGAAGGATTCGAGCTTCTCCAACGCAGGCGCGACTGGCCGCATTCCGACCTGCTCAAAATCGCCGATCATCTCGGCCAGAATATTGGCCAGCGATGGCTGCCGAAGGCGATCAGGATAACAGGGCTGAAAGACATGATCGTCCAGGTGCCGTTGCCCGACGTCTACGAATACCTGTAGCGCAAAACTTGACGCGTAGCCGCACCAGCATTCGAGAGGGCACGGTCATCCTGAATGATGTTCTGCTCGGGAGGAATGTTCGCTATTATTCTTTCGTCAATCTGTACGGCTGCAAAATCGGCGACGACAGCAAGATCGGTGCATTTGTCGAAATCCAGCGCGGCGCCTCCATCGGCAAGCGATGCAAGATCTCGTCGCATACCTTCATCTGCGAAGGCGTTCACATCGGAGATGACGTTTTTGTCGGCCATGGCGTCATGTTCATCAACGATCGGCGGCCACGGGCAAGCATCGACGGCAAACCGGTCATGGATGAGTGGAACCTGGAAGAGACTTTCATCGAGAACGACGCATCAATCGGCTCCAACGCGACGATCCTGTGCGGCCTTCGCATTGGCAAGGGTGCCGTCGTCGGTGCTGGTGCGGTGGTGACACGCGACGTGGCGCCCGGATCGGTGGTCGTCGGAAACCCTGCGCGGCCGATAAAGAGCCGGGCGCGCAGGCGGAAAAGCGCACGACGTCGATGAAAGTCCCTTTCAATGACCTCTCCTTCCAGTGGCGGGAGATCCGTGCCGGTCTGATGCCCGAGCTCGAGACGTTGTTCGAGAAAAGCGCGTTCTCGCTTGGCTATGCGGTGGACGCGTTCGAGCGCGAGTTTGCTTCCTACGGCGGCGTAGGCCACGCCGTGGGCCTGAATTCCGGCACGTCAGCGCTGCACCTCGCGTTGCTGGCAGCCGGCATCGGCAAGGGCCACAGCGTCATCGTGCCTTCGCATACTTTCATTGCAACTGCCTGGGCGGTCTTGTACGTCGGCGCCACGCCAATTCTGTGCGACGTTGACGCGGAGACCGGAAACATCGACTGCGCCGACGCAACCCGCCGCCTGCGTGCCGACACGCGGGCAGTCATTCCGGTGCACCTTTACGGACAGCCGGCAGACATGGACGCGGTCATGGGCCTCGCAGGCGCGAATGGCCTTACCGTGATCGAGGATGCCTGCCAGGCGCACGGCGCAAAGTTTCGCGGTCGGCCGGTGGGTTCCATGGGGCTCGCCGGCTGCTTCAGTTTCTACCCGGGAAAGAATCTGGGTGCCGCTGGTGAAGCGGGCGCGATTACGACCAACGACGCGAAACTGGCAGAACGCACGAAATCCTTGCGTAACCATGGTCAGTACGAGCGCTATATTCATGCGGAAATCGGCTACAACTACCGCATGGAGGGTGTCCAGGGACTGGTCCTGTCGCACAAGCTGCGCAGGCTGGAAGCCTGGACGAAGGAACGCAAGCGACTTGCGCAGCGCCTTCTGGACGGCCTCGCGGGCCTGCCGCTGGGGTTGCCGCACCCGGTCGCCGGCGATCATGTCTACCATCTGTTTGTCGTGCGCACTCCGCGGCGCGACGAACTTCGCGCCCATCTCGAGAAACAGGGCGTCCAGACTGGACTGCACTATCCGGTGCCGCTCCACCGGCAACCGTGCCTGCAATCTTTCGGGTTTCTCGCCGACGGCTATCCGAATGCCGACCGGTATGCCACCGAGGGGCTCAGCCTGCCGATTTTTGCCGGCATGACCGACGCGCAGGTCGACTGGGTAGCCAGCTCCGTGCAGGAATTTTTCGGGCGCTAGGTGCTGCCGCCGAATCTAGCGCCCTACGAGTACGTATGGCCACAGCCGGGAACCTTGGTCGCGCCCGCTTGGCAACGCCTCGATGGCACACCCTTGCTCGCGCGCCCGCTTCCTGAATCGGTCGACGAGCTTGCCCGAGACAGCCGCTGGCCGGCACTGTTCCCCTCCCCCATCTGCATCGTGACGGTCGCGGACGGCGAGGCAGTGGCCATGGAGCGAGTGGTCGGACCCTCCATCGTCAACCGCTTCCCCTATGTCATGGCCCTCAGCCTGTGCGTGGAGGATCTCTCCGGCCGTCACTATGCGAGATCCAGGTTCGTCGACATGCTGGCGAGCGGCAAGCAGGCCGCCATCCAGTTCCTCGTCCCCGGAGCCGCTCTGGATGCGGCGCTCGGCGCGATCGCTGACCTTCGCGACTCGCAAGCCGATGCGCGAATTTCCGCCACCCGCCTGCCGACGCGACGCGCCTTCAGCAACTCCGCGCCGGTATTCAAGGACGCCTACCTCGTCTACGAAGGCCGGCTAATCGCTGGGGAAGCCTCCATCAAGGTCGGCAGCCACCGGGTGTTTTTCCTGCAGATCAACGCGATCCAGCTGCGGGAAGACATCGCGCAGGGACGCGAATCCATTCTTTGGCGAAGCCTGCCGACGTGGGACAGTAGGCGGACATCGGGACACATCAAGGTCGCGCGTGCAGTGCGCGAAGCCGAGCTGGCCCGCCTCAAATTTCAGAAACCCTATACTGCACACTACCGCTTCCCTGCCCCATCGACCGTCGCGTTTGAGGCCACTGCGCACGCTCACGGCATGGCTATCCGCGAGCTTCCTCCCGATCCCGCCGCGCAGGTCGAGGTAGACAACGACCGGGCGCGCTGGCCGTGCTTCTTCCCTTCGTCTGTCGGCGTGATTACCTCGCGGGCCGCGGACGGCCGCGTCGCGGTGATGCCATGCGGCTCGACCACGGTCGTGAGCCGCCATCCCATGGTGATTGCACCTTGCATCTCCTATAACCCCGTTAACGAGCGCTATGCGGCGCGCGCGACGCTGGACATCATCCGCGAATCGGGGCGTTTTGCCTGCGGCGTGCCGTTCATCAGCGACGAGATCTTGGAGTTCATCGGTTTCACCGGAAATATCTCGCTCAAGACTGATCCGGACAAGTTGGCGAAATGCGGCCTCGACTCCGCAGTGCTGGGCGCCAACCCGGTGCTTCTCGATCTGCCCGTCACCTTCGATTGCCGCGTAATCGGGGAGAAGCTGCTCGGTACGCATGCGATGGTCCTCGGTGAAGTGGAGCGGGTGTTTGTCAGGGAGGACGTTTCGGAGCGGCACCCACTGCGCTGGTGCCCTTGGGCGACCGTCTCGGGATAGCGATGGCCCAAGGCCTTCCCGACATCATCATCGGCGGCGCTCCGCGAAGCGGCACGACCTATCTGTGCCATGTGCTGGAGCGCCATCCGGAAGCCTTTGTGGCAACACCGTTCATTCCCGAACCGAAGATTTGCATGACTCCAGCGCTCGGCGGCCCGGAGGATTACCGGGCCAGGTACCGTGCGCTCTTTGCAGGCGCGGCTCCAGGCCAGATTCTGGTTGAAAAGACGAGCTATTATCTCGAGAACGAGGACTCGTTCGAACGACTTCGCTACGCGGTGCCCGATTCCAAGTTCATATTCATCGTCCGGGAGCCGCTGGCTCGCGCCTGGTCGAACTACCTCTGGTCGCGCAAGAACGGGCTGGAAAAGCTGCCGTTCGAGGAGGCGCTCCAGCTCGAAGGACGCCGCCCCAACCCACTACCCGCCGAAAGAGCATATGCGCGCCCCTTCGCCTACCTGGCGCGCGGCCGCTATGGCCTCTTCGCCCGCAGGTATCTCGAGGCTTTCGGCCGCTCGAGAGTGCTGTTTCTGCTATATGAGGACATCGCGTTGCGCCCCGCGGAGCTCTATGAGTCATTGCGGAGATTCTGCGGAATCGCGCCTCGGCCAGAGGTGATGTCGCAAGTGGGCGTGATCAACGCGACCGAGGAAGCCGGTATCGCGCTTCCTCCGGATGAAGTACGCCGGCTGAGGGAGCAGCTTAAGCCGTGGGTGGAAGAGTTCAGGTCGGTTTCCGGCTTGGCCGTCGGACCTTGGGGGTATTGAGGGACTCGTGCGAAGAATAGGTGCCGCGACCTGGCTGCGCATCATGGTCACCTTGGCGGCCATCGGCACGCTCGTGTTTATTGCCGATTGGCCCGCGTTCCTCAGCATCCTCAGGCGGATTCCGCTCCAAGCCGTGGTCTTGGCGTTCTTCTTTGGCGGTTTGACCCACGCGTTGCTCGGAGCCCGCTGGCACGTGATTGCCGGGCCGACCATACCGGGAGGATTCTGGTTTCACCTCGGCGTCTACTGGCGTGCGAGCGTTCTCGGGCTGCTTACGCCCGGCTCGCTCGGCACGGATGCCTACCGGATACTTGCCATGGGCTCTCCGTCATCGTCTCGCGCAACGATCACAGGGCTCGTGGTGCGGGAGCGCTTTGTTGGTTTGAGCGGCTATTTGTTGAGCTACCTCGCGGCGCTGCCCTTCGTCAGCGATCCGAATGGTGTTTTCACTGCCTTGGCGTTGCCCGTCGCATTATTGCTGATCCTCCTGTTGACGGCGTGGCGTTTGGCTGCGACGGCAAGTCCTCTTGTCGAGAAGTACCTGCCTGCAAGGTTTGCGCAGGTGGCAGGCCGGATCTCGGCGGGGTTGCGCGCTGCCTCCGGCGGCGGCTTGGTGTACTCCTTTGCGCTGACGTTCGGCGCGTGCGCAACCTGGTTTGCCCTAGTCTACGTTATTGCGACCGGTCTGGCGCCTGGCGTATCGTTCGCCTTCTCAGCTCTCAGCGCCGTTCTCGCAGAGCTCGTGCGCATCGTGCCGCTTTCGGTCCAGGGCGTTGGCGTGAGGGAATCGGCTTTCGGCTACGCCTTTCATGCGGGCGGCAGCAGCTTGGAGGTAGGGGTGGCCACGGGTATTCTTGCTTACGTCATCTACAATCTGGTCGTCGGGATGGGGGGGGTGGCGATGTCCTTCGCAGGGCAGCGCAAGGCAACTTGAATCCAAATAGGGAAGCCATCTGAGCACACACAGGATTGTCGTCGTCACGCCGGTTTACAACGAGCAGGCAGCGCTTCCGCGCTACGCGGAGCGGGTGACTCAGGTCTTATTGCAGAACCCAGATGCGCGTTACGAAGTGCTGTTCGTCGATGACGGGAGTACCGACGGCACATGGCGCGTCCTCGAGGATCTGTGCCGGAAAGACGATCGGCTTCATGCCATCCGCCTGTCGCGCAATTTCGGCGCCCATGTCGCGCTTACTGCCGGCATCGACCATGCAGACGGAGACGCAGTCGCCACCCTCGCCTGCGACTTGCAGGACCCCCCGGAGGCAGTTCTTGAATTCGTAGAATGCTGGAAGCGCGGCGCACAGGTGGTATGGGGCGTACGCCGCACCCGTACGGAATCCTGGGTTCGCCTTGGGATCAGCCGACTGTTCACATTCCTGCTGCGGCGCTTCGCCTTGCCGCGCAGCTCGCAATTCGCGACCGGCAGCTTCCTGCTGCTCGATCGCGCGGTGGCCGAGTGTTTTCGCAGGTTTCGCGAGCACAGCCGTATTACCTTTGCTTTGGTGGCCTGGTCAGGATTCGAGCAGGACTCGGTGCTTTACGATCGCGCCGAGCGGGTGGCAGGATCTTCGGGCTGGACCGCCTCCAAGCTCGTGAAGACGGGCTATGACGCCTTCATCGGCTTTTCCGCCGTTCCGGCCCGGTTGGTCACGCTCACGGGCCTCTTTACCTTCGTCGCAAGCCTCATCGCGATCATTTACCTCCTCGCAACGTATTTCATGCGAGATGTCGTTCCGGGGTGGACGGGACTGATGGTCACAATGGCGTTGTTCTTCGGTGTTCTCTTCATGATGATCGGCTTGCTCGCCGAGTATTTGCACCGCATATTCATCGAATCCACCCAACGTCCTCTCTATTTCGTGAGTCGTCAAGTCGGCGTTCCGATCCGCCGTTAGCATGCAAACAAATGACGGCCATCTGGCCCGCTTTGTAGCGCCGCACAACAGCACTATCCCGGCTTGGGCGCCCGGCCTTTCCTTTTCGCTTCCACAAGCATTGCGCGATCTGCTCGCTTCGGGAGCGGGGCGCAATGAAATTCAGCCTCGGGCAGCAGCTGCGGCGGCGCAGCTCCGAGAGATGGCCATGTACACATCAGCGATGCCGGCCTCAAGCCGGCTCCCGTTCTCCTATCGGACAATTCCCGGCCCTGTGCGCCGCGTAGTAGCCAACGCGATCGGTCGCTTGCAGCGACATCGGCAGGATCACTGGGCCCGATACCCAGGCTGGCCTCTGGACCTGAGTGCGGATTTCGCCGCAGACTTGGGCGATTTACCGCGTGCGTTGCCGTCGGGGAGGACGCCAGTCATCCTTACCCACGATCTCGACAGCGCAGAAGGGCTGGAGAACCTGGTCGAGCGCTTTCTCCCAATCGAAGAGCGGGCGGGCGCCCGCTCCGCAAATTTCGTGGTGCCCTGCAACTGGCCTCTGGACTACGCGCTATTGGACAAGACGCACGGGCGCGGACATGAAATCGGGATTCATGGATACGACCATAGCAACCGGACTCCTTTTCTCGCACCGATCGACAGGCGGACACGCCTTGACGCCGCAAAGCCGCTGATTGCGCGGTACGGCATCGCCGGTTACCGCGCGCCATCCCTAGTCCGGACCGAAGCCCTTTTGACGGACCTCGGGGGCCTGTACCGCTATGACAGCAGCGTACCTACATCGGGCGGCCTTTTCCCGGTGCCCAACAACGGCTGCGCAAGCGCACGCCCTTTCCGCCTGCACGGGCTCTGGGAGATACCACTGTCAATGCCGCGAGACGGCTCCATGCAGTTCCTCGGCCACACCCCAGCGCAGATTCTCGCCATCTGGCGGGAATGCATGCTAACCATCGCGCGCTCCGGTGGTGTGGTAGTACTGCTGACGCACTGCGAGGAATCGTTTTCCGGCAACGAACCAATGCTGCAGAGCTACGACGCGCTCTTGAACGAGATTTCGAGCGATCCGCATTTCGAGTTCGTCACGTTCTCGAAGATGCTGACTCGCCTCGACGCGACATCGAATTGAATACGGCTTATCGGGAACTCCGTTTCTCGGCGCGGCCCGAAGCGGCACGCTACGCGGCTGCGGCCGTGCTTCCTTATGTGCCTTCGGGACGCCCGGCGCAGATCGTGGACGTGGGCTGTGGAACCGGCGATACGCTGCTGGCCATTGCGCAAGCCCGTCCGCTGGCTCGGTGCGTAGGCATAGACATGTCGGAGGTCAATCTCGCGTCCGCTGCCGAGCACGTGCGCAAGGCCGGAAGCGGAGACAATTTCCGCTGGGTCGCTGGCGACTATCTGAGTTGCACGCTGTCTCCTGCCGACATCATATTCAGCGAGAGCGTGATGCATCTCATACCCGCCGACGCACATATCATCTTTCGCAAGCTTAAAGCGGACCTTGGGCCCGGCGGCAAGGCTCTGTTGATCATGCCCTACGAGTCCATCGGGAATCGGTTGCTCATCGGGGTTCGAAGGGCCCTGAGGCTGGTCCGCAACCGCGCTATGGATGCCGTGCTGCTGTGGATTGCCCGGACCCTGTACCCAAAATGGCCTATAGAGGAATTACGCGAACGCCTTGAATACATGTACGTGGTGCCCTTGAATTTGGACGGCGCCGAGTGGCGCGGTCACGCGAAGGATTGTGGCTTGGTATTGCTCGAAACTGTGCCTTGGAAAAACACCAGCTTTACGAAGCTGCGGCATCGCATGCTGGTATTCGAGCGAGCAGATTCTGCGCGCTAGATACACGCGATCCCGTCGAGGCTCTTCAGGATGAATTCAACCTGGTCGGCTTCCAGACCCGGATGCATGGGCAGTTGAATACAGCGGTCGGCTGCCTCCACGGTGTGCGGCAGGTCCGCCTTCATGCTCAGGTAAGGTGGCTCGCGATGCGATGCCATGACGCCGCGGCGCGTAGGGATCCCGCGCTGCCAGAGCGAATCCATCAATGCATTTCTGGTCAGCGGCGAGCCGTCGCGCACGCGCGCCTGAAAGCTTTGCCAGTTCGGCTCGCAGTCGCTTGGCACGTGAGGCGCCTCGAGCAACGGGTGATCGCGCAGGTGCGCAATGTAACGGTCGGCGACGGCCTTCCGCCGCCGGAGGATTTCGGGCAGTCGGGCCAGCTGCGCGTTGCCGATTGCGGCCTGGATGTCCGTAAGGCGGAAGTTGTAGCCGACCTCCGGGTAGGTTTCGAACTGCGTCGGCGGCGCGCCGTGGCGCTCGTGGTCCGAATGCGACATCCCCTGGTGGCGCAGGCGCCGCAGCCGGGCCGCGAAGGCCTCGCCCCGGCAGACGATCATGCCGCCCTCGCCGGTAGAGACCACCTTCCGGGCGTGAAGCGAGAAGCACGAAACGTCGCTGTATGCGCCGGCCGGATGCCCGCGCAGGCGGCTGCCGAACGAGCAGGCAGCATCCTGCAGCAGGCGTATGTCGCGTCCACGCAGCAGATCCTGGATCCGATGAATGTCGCAGGGCATGCCAATCTGGTCGACCGCAATTACGGCGCGGGTACGGCTCGTGATCCTGCGCGCCATGTCCTCGGGATCGATGTTCCAGGTCTGCGGGTCGATGTCGGCAAATACCGGCGTCGCGCCGGCGTGCAGGATCACGTTCACCGACGCGATGAAGGTAAGCGATGGAACGATGACTTCGTCGCCCGGGCCGATGCCCCAAGCCTTGAGGATGAGAAATCCGCCCGTGGTCCAAGAAGAAACTGCAACCGCAAACGGACTTTCGCACAGCTCGGCGTAATGGCGCTCGAATCGCGCCTGCTGCGGGCCGCCGACGATCCATCCCGAGGCGACCGCCTCGGCGCACGCCGTCTCTTCTTCCTTACCCATGAACGGCCTGCTGAAGGCAATGGGCTGCATGCGGCTACTCGGGCATGCGCCAGTTCACGGTCTCCGCCTCCAGCAGCCGCGATGGATCGAGGTGGCGGCGTCGGAACCATTCGACGTACAGCGCGAGCCCGCGCTCGAAATCGATTGCGGCCGCGAATCCTAGAAGCTCGCGGGCCTGCCGTGTGTCGGCGTGCAGCCGATGCACGTCACCGGGGCGCGGCTTGGCAAACTCTGGGCGCAATCCCGGCTTGCCGCACGCGACGCATACCGCCTGCGCTACTTCGGCGATCGTCACCATTCGCCCGAACGCCAGATTGACGACGCGGCCGACGGCGCCCGGATGCATGGCGAGGCGCTTGAGCGCGTCTGCGGTCTCGGTGACGTAGGTGAAATCCCGCCCCGCCGTGCCGTCGCCAAAGACTACGGGAGGCATCCCGTTCAGTACCCGGATCACGAAGCGGGGAATCACCTCCGCGATGTCGCCCTGGTCGTGCTCGCGGGGCCCGTATGAGTTGAAGGGCCTTGCGATAACCACCGGCAACCCATAGGTCCGCAGGTAGGCCTTGGCGTAATACTCGCCCGCGAGCTTAGCTGCGCCGTAGACGGTGACCGGCTCGCATACCGTTGTGTCCTCGGGGAGCACCTTGTCAGACGCATTTCCATAGACCTCGGACGACGAGCAGTAAAGCACCCGGTCGACCTTCGCCCGCCGCGCCGCTTCCAGCACCTGCAACGTGCCGGTTGCATTTACCTCGTGATTGCGCAACGGCTGACTCAGTGAACGGCGCACGCACTCCACAGCGAGGTGGTAGACCGTGCCGCAATCCTGCATTGCCAGCGCTACTGCATCCGCGTCGAGGACCGAGCCTTCCACGATACGCACATCGCCACGCGCGGCCGCCTCGGCCAGGTTGCCGTGATCCCCTGTCGAGAAATCGTCCAGAATTGTTACGGCAATGCCATCCGCAACCAGGCTGTCGACCAAGTGGCTCCCAATGAAGCCGGCACCACCCGTCACCAGGCTGCGCCGCACATTCATCGCCCGGAGCGTCCCGCCGCGGCGACCTTGGCAAGGCTTGCATCGAGCGAGGCCTGCGCGGACTCGAGCATCCTTACCACCCGCAATCCCTTGTCGCCTCCCATGATTGGAGCCTCGTGGCCTTTGATGACGTTGGCGAAGTGCTCGATCATGCCAACCAGCGCCTCGCGGCTGGGCACGCGGGGGGAGTAGATGTCGCCGATGCGGTATTCCGGGATGATGGTGATGCGCTCGCTTTCGGGTTGAAAGCGGATGCCGCTGTTGTAAATCCGGATCTTTTCCTCGCGGTCGAGGTCGTCCCAGACGGCCATCTGCCGGTCTCCGCCGATGGCAATGCGGCGCACCTTGACCGGGGACATCCAGCTCAGGTTGAAATGCGCGATCATGCCCGAGGCGCAGTGAATGGTGACATAGGCGATGTCCGGGAGGTGCGGATTCACATGGCAGTAGCCGGTCGCTTCAACATGAATCGGCTCGACGCCGATCACATGGTCCATGATCGAAAAATCGTGCGGCGCGAGGTCCCACAGCACATTGACGTCGGGCTGGAACAAGCCGAGGTTCACGCGCAGGGAATCGTAATAGGATATTTTCCCGAGGGCATTGCTGGCGTGGAGTTCACGCAATTTCTGCACCGCTCCCGTGAACAGGAAGGTGTGATCCACCATGAGCGTCACGCCCTGAGCCTTGGCCAGGCCGATCAATTCCTCGCATTGCGCCGAGCTCGTGCACATGGGCTTTTCGACCAGCACGTGCTTGCCGCTCAGGAGCGCCTGCCGCGCGAGCGGAAAATGCGTTGCCACTGGTGTGGCAATGATAATCGCCGACAGTCCGGGCAGCTTGAGGAGCACCTCCGCTTCCTCAAGGGTCTGTGCGCCCGGCGCATCGACCCTCGCGCGACTGAGCCTTTCCGGATCGCGCTCTGCGATGGCCTTGACCGCGAAGTGTTTCGATCCAACCAGGTTGCGCAACAGGTTGGGTCCCCAGTAGCCATAGCCGATCAGTCCTGCCGCGATCATGTCACCCGTCCAGAGAAGCCAGTCTTCGAAGGATTATCTCGACGCATTCCTGCGCGTCGCACTCGGCGGTCTTGAGGTGGATCTCCGCCGCTTCAGGAACCTCATAGTCGCTGTCGATCCCCGTAAAATTCTTCAGTTCACCGCGGCGCGCCTTGGCATAAAGCCCCTTCGGGTCGCGCCGCTCGCACTCCTCCAACGGAGCATCGACGAACACTTCGATGAACTCCCCTTCCCCGAAGAGACTGCGTGCCAGGCGCCGTTCCGATCGAAACGGGGATATGAATGATACGAGCACTATCAGTCCTGCGTCTGCCATCAGCTTGGCAACTTCGGCTACACGACGGACGTTCTCTACCCGGTCGGCGTCGGTAAAACCGAGATCCCGGTTCAGGCCATGGCGCACGATGTCGCCATCCAGAAGATAGGTATGCCGCCCATCGGAAAGCAACCCGTTTTCCAGCAGATTCGCAATGGTTGACTTGCCCGAACCCGACAGCCCGGTAAACCAGATGCAGCGCGGCGTCTGGTGCTTGATGCGCCCCCGCGACTGCTTGGAGACCGTGACGGCCTGCCACGCAATATTGGTCGCCCGGCGCAAGGCGAAATCGATCATCCCGGCACCAAGGGTGTCGAAATCCAGCTTGTCGATGATGATGAAGCTGCCCATCGTGCGGTTGACCGAGTAGGGCTCGAGAACGACGGGCTGGCTCAGGCTGAGGTTGACGACCCCGATCTCGTTCAGGCGGAGAGTCTTGGAGGCAAGGCGCGCGCCGGTATTCGGGTCTTCACGGTACTTGATCTCGGTTATTGTCGCGATCGCTTCTTTGTAGTGCAGTTTCAGCAGATATGGCCGGCCCGGTATCAATGGTTGGTTGGACATCCAGATCAGCCGCGCCTGAAATTGGTCGGTAGCCTGCGGCGCGTCGAGCGCAGACACGATGATGTCGCCGCGCCTAGCGTCGATGTCCTCAGCGCGAGTAATCGAGGGCGTCGCACCACCGTGCGGCACTTTTGCATACCAGCTGACAATCTCTTTCACCTTGAATTCCATGCCCGACGGCAAGAGCCGCGTGCGCTCATTGGACGCGCTGGAGTTCGGCGATCCCCCCATTCGCTGTTTGCTCAGGTGCAGCCAGACGGCAAACGCGTCGTAGGGTGTCACACGCCGCGCTGAAAGAAGTTCACGGGCGTCGATCGCCTCGACAGCCGCGCCTTCGTGGAGGACAAAGCGCGCGAAATCGGCGTTCGAGACGCCGACTTCGTAGTAGATGCGAAATACCTTGTTGCCGCCGAGGTGCGAGAAGTCGAAGTCGAAGCGGGTCAGTTCGCTCGGCCGTCCGCGGACTTCGTATTCGAGCTCTTCGTGCAGCTCGCGCCGCAGCGCCTCGAGCGGCGACTCGTTCCCGTCGACCGCCCCGCCGAAGCAGCCCCAGTGCCCAGGATAGAAGATTTCCGCCTTCTCGTCCCTGAGCTGCATGACGTAGCGGCCGTCCTCGAGAACAAGGATCGCCGCCACGGCATCTGCGCCGCGCAGCGGGGCTGTGGCATCGAGGAGAAGGTCGGAGGCGATGGCGCTAACGGGAGAGCGCAGCGCCGAGACTGTCCGCGGTGATGCCGTGCGCGGCGAGCACGTCGGCGTGGCTGCCGTAGACGTGGATGAACTCGTGCTTCAGCGACAGCGTTTCGATCCGGCATATGGCGCCGGCCTCCCACGCGATCGCCTTGACCTGGTCGCCGAGGCCGCCGCGCGGCACCATTTCCTCCAGCACGACCACGCGCGGGAAGCGCGCGAGGAGCTTCGCAATCCCTTCGCGATCGAGCGGCTTGACGGTGTGCGCGGAGGCCACCGCGACGGACACGCCCTTTGATTCGAGTGCGACGGCTGCGTCCAGCCCCATCTTGAGGATCGGGCCGTAGCCGATGACGCAGGCGTCGCGCCCCTCGCGCAGCATCCGGATCTTGCCGAAACGGAACGGCTCGGACGCGGCGCTGCCGAGCACTGGTTCGCCTGCCTTGCCGAGTCGTAGGTAGACCGGTCCTGTGGTCTGCCCGACGCAATATTCGGTTGCCGCTTTCGCCTCCTCTGGATCGCAGGGGGCGATGACGCTCATGCCGGGCAAGGCC
>SXGU01210951.1_pt1 | contig 28378 bp, 28 predicted proteins | sample 3174531 | NCBI WGS metagenome assembly SXGU01 (sample SAMN11356863, study PRJNA531348) | freshwater metagenome | isolation source: freshwater sample F1-140 | place: China: Fuxian Lake, Yuxi | collected 2017-12-25 | reverse complement strand
TCGTCGTCGCGACCGATGACCGGGTCGATTTTTCCGCGACGGGCAAGTGCAGTGAGATCCTTGCCATACTTCTCTAATGCCTGGAATTTCTCCTCTGGGCTTTGATCGGTGACGCGCTGATTCCCTCGGAGTTCCACCAGCGCCTTCAGGACGTTGTCACGCTTCAACGCGGGTTGACTCGTGATTTTCTTGAGAGTAATACCCCCTTTTTCGAGGATCGCCAGCAGCAGGTGTTCGGTGGAAACAAACTCATCGCGCAGCGCTTTGGCTTCCTTGGGGGCCGCGGCGAGGATGTTCTGAAAATCCTGTGAAGGGTAAATTTGGGAGGCGCCTTGCACTTTGGCTCGACGATTGAGTTCCGTGTCGAGGTCAGCGCTGAGTCGCCCGGTGTTTACTCCGAGCTTTTGGAGCAGTTGCGGCACAAATCCGTCCTCTTGCTCGGCCAGCGACAGGAGGAGGTGCTCGCCATCCAATTGCTGATGGCCCCGTTCCTGGGCATTACTTTGCGCGTTTTGCAGAGCTTCTTGTGCTTTGATCGTCCACTTCTCGTAGTTCATAACACCTCAGCATTGCAGACGAAATGCCAGGAATGAGTGAGCAAAACATTCGGATATCCAGTCATTCGTGGGACGGGTTGTGACGTCCTTGACCTAGGGTTGTGCCAATCTCGTGCCGAAATTGGCACAGGAACAAGAGCCCCCCAAAAAGCATCTATCCTGATGACTGAATCGCGAGCGCCAATTGGTGCGAGATTCGTTAGTTTCCCTTCTAAGGCTGTAATCCAATGCACTTTTTACAATAAAGCCACCTTTGTGAGGTGGCTTGGGTTCTCGTAATCGTGAGGGGTCTTCACTTCAGGCCGGGACACCGATGGATTGTGCAAGCACTTTACGGGTTATGCGCCCTTTTGAGGCGGATCGTCGACGGGCATTTTCACAGAGTCGGCAGCGGGGATCAAATAGGACGGTTCCTTTCTGTGTACGACTGGTTCTCCAAAAATCTGAGAGAAGCGGCCACTCCTGCCAGCATGCTCGGCAGGCGCGTTCTTGAGGACGGTTCTCGGCAGTGCGCACGTTGTCTCGACGTTCGCAAAGGATTCGGCGCAGTCGCTGCGAACGAAGCCCCTCATCGCGGGACAGATCTCCGGTCGCCGAAAGACCGTCAGGCTGCGATTTGGGCTGTCGGCGACGTTCTGCGGCACACCCCCGGCAGAGATGAAGATAATAGGTCTGCCCGGTGGTCGCACGGTGGCAGGCAGGGAAGAATTCGCTTTGCAGCGGAAAGGAGTGACCGCAGTTCTCGCAGGAGCGCCTAGGTACCGTCGGGGATGAGGAAAGAATCTTTTCGGCTAAAGCTACGAGGGTTGCTCGATGAGCGGCGGCTCGTTCGCGGGCTTGCCGGCGGACCCGCGCGGAAACCTCCGCCCGATAACCCGGATCATGGAATCGCGAAAACGGATGTGCTGCAGTTTCAGCCCAGACCCTCGATATTCTTAGATTTTTCAGGCTTCGTCGCGTCCAGGACTCCGTCACACCGAAACGCTCTACCACATGATGAATGGGAACGGCACTGCCGTGGGTTGTCAAATAGTCCTCAGCGCTATGCCGTTGTTCTGCGGTGATGGATCTTCCGCGCATCCGAGCCATGCGAGCTTTCTCCGAAATCTCGGGTTGGGCGAGGTGCATACGGCGAATCTGCTGGGCGATAGCGTGGAGGGATCGCGGTCTGCGGTCATTCGCAGTTAAGACCCCAAGACGTTGAATGGAGACCGGTCCGAGACCCTTTTGGACGAGTTCGACAAGACGTGACTTGTCATCGGGTGACCAAGGGATTCCAGGCATACACGAATGGGTTTTTTGTGGATAAAAGTTAAGTCTAGCGCATTCTATCGTCTGAACGGTTCCAATGGGTCTCATTTCGAATCAACCACAGTGGTGTTCCGAGGGAGTGCCCAGGACGCGCCTGCGGACTGACAGAATGATCCAGCTTATTCAACGATTCCAATATAGAGGGCTTGGTTTGGGAGACGCTAATACCCATTTGCTTTGGTAACCATAGCCACCGCTTATGGAACTGCATCAACTTCGATACGCACTGGCCGTGCAGAAATGCGGCAATTTCAGTCGGGCCGCCGAGCAATGTCATGTTTCGCAACCGTCACTCAGCCAACAGATACAAAAACTGGAGTCCGAGTTGGGCGTTCGATTGTTCACACGCTTGAAACGAAATGCGGTGCCGACTCCGGCCGGCCGGGCGTTATTGGAACGTGCCGCGCGAATCTTTTCCGAACTTGACGCCGCGACTCGAGAGGTCAAAGACCATGTGACTGCTGTTCGTGGTTCAGTGAAGATTGGAGTTTTACCAACGATTGCGCCTTACATGTTGCCGGAGCTCCTCGGCCGATATAGCTCCAAGTACCCGACTGTCGAGGTCATTATCGAAGAGAACACGACCGCGAACTTGATCGAACTCGCCGCCACGTGTGATTTGGATGTCGCGATCTTGAGCCTGCCGATAGCCGATGAACGACTGACCCGGGAGTCCTTGTTCACCGAGGAGCTCTTGTTGGCGTTACCGCCCGGACACGCGTTTTCCAGACTGAGACGAGTTCGCATGAGCGATCTGGAGACGCAGCGTTTCATCTTGCTTCAAGAGGGCCACTGCCTCGGGCATCAAGCCTTTCGATTTTGCGATAGCCAGGGGATTCACCCCGCGGTCGTCTTTCGGGCGGCGCAACTGGAAACCCTGATCGGATTGGTGGCGAGCGGGTTCGGAATCTCGCTGATTCCTGCCATGGCGCGCCGTATCGCTCGGGAACATCAACCAACGTACATGTCCCTGGTTGAGCCTCGCCCAAGCAGGGTTATCGGAGTTGTATGGCATCGCGAACACTATCACAGCCGAGCGGCAGCAGCACTCATCCAAACACTCAGAGAATTGAGCCAACCATCCGGCCCTTTTGAGGTGCTCCCATTGAAACCTTAAGCTCGACTTTCGCGACGCTTATCTCTTCTTTTTCTAGGCCTCTACTACTGCATGAATGTTTTGAACTCCGTGGCGATTCGCCTGCATTGCGATGACGATGTTGTCGTTCTGAAGCAAGACCTGGAAGCGAGTACAGAATTAGACGACGACGATCAATCGATCCGGGTCAGGCAGGCGGTAAGCCGTGGACACAAATTAGCCATCCGAAGTGTCGCCGAAGGGGCGCCGGTGCGTCGATATGGACAGGTCATCGGGTTTGCAATTCGAGATATTTCGGCTGGGGATCATGTGCATACACATAATCTCGAGGTCCGCGAGTTCAGTCGCGATTATGAATATGGTACCGCCGCCATTCCCTTGCCGAGATTGGAACCGGGAAATGAGCGGACATTTCCTGGCATCCTGAGACCGGGTGGTCGCGTTGGAACACGCAACTACATTGCAGTCATCTCCAGCGTGAATTGTTCGGCTTCCACGTCCCAATACGTGCGGAATCGATTTCCAGTCGAGCAATTGCGTCGCGACTTTCCGAATGTCGATGGGGTCATCGCGTTCACTCACAAGAGTGGTTGTTGTGTGCAGCCCGGTGAACCCTGGGCCATGTTGCAGCGAGTCTTGGTGGGGATCGCGCGTCATCCGAACATCGCCGGTTACGTGATGATCGGGTTGGGTTGCGAAGGACATCAACTCAGCGTAATCCGTGAGAGCGCGCGGTTGGACCAGTTGAAGCCGGGCGAGGCTGCCCCGTTCTTTGTGACTATTCAGCAGCAGGGCGGCGTGCAAAAGACCATCGAGGCGGCCGCCGCCGCCGTAACCAGGTTGCTTCCACAATCCAACGATGTGCGTCGCTCCGCGCAGTCCTTGCGACACCTATTTCTGGCCATGAACTGCGGAGGTTCTGATGGGGCGAGCGGGATCACCGCCAATCCGGCACTGGGGGTTGCCAGCGATGAGTTGATTCGACACGGAGGCACCAGTGTGTTGGCGGAAACTCCGGAGATTTATGGCGCCGAACACTTGCTCACTCGTCGGGCGGTCTCGCGTGAGGTGGGTGAACGATTGATTACTCATATTCGGTGGTGGGAAGACCATGTGCGCCAACACGAGGCGTCCATCGACAATAATCCCAGCCCGGGAAACAAGGAGGGAGGCCTAACCACAATTTACGAAAAAAGTCTGGGTGCACTCGCCAAAGGTGGGCAGGCACCGCTGACCGACGTGATTCGGTACGCTGAGGCCGTTCAAGGCCCAGGGTTGGTGTTCATGGATACGCCGGGATTTGATCCCGTGAGCATGACCGGGTTGGTTTGCGGCGGCTGTAACGTAGGCGTCTTCACCACAGGCCGAGGCAGTGCGTATGGATGCAAACCTATGCCTTGTATTAAGGTCGCTACCAATACAACGCTTTACAATTGGATGCGCGACGACATGGATTTGAACGCTGGTACGATTCTGGACGGGACTGAAACAGTGACTGAAGTCGGTCATCGAATTTTCGAGGAAATCCTGGCGGTGGCTGGAGGTAAGCGGACCAAAAGTGAACAGCAGGGAATTGGTGATGAAGAATTTGCGCCATGGATCTTGGGGCCGACCTTCTGAATGGAGGACGCGGCCGGGGGTTGCGCCGTGATTGTGTCCCAGTGGGATCGTCGGAAGGTAGAGCCGGCTACGATAGGTCTGACCCACAACGGCGGGTAAAAAAATCCCCACCCTGGCCGTTTGAGACAGGTCCCTTCTACCGAAGGAACCAGGTGGGAGCAGCGGGCAACGCTCGCCTTCCTGTAGAAAGGCCTGACGTTGATTGCTTAAAACCGCTTTGACGCTCCCGTGGATTAAATAAGGTCGAAGGACGTTGTCTCGTATCACGCACCGGGCAGGGAAAATTTTGAAAGATCAATGCGGCTCTAAGGAACCGCTCAGTTCGCGCATCCGCTCACCGATCAAGACGCCCAAAGCGCCTTGACCCCTCACTTGTCGCGCTGACTAGGTTTTCACACAAGCGCGAAGTGGCAAAAACGTTCGACAAAAGTTGGTGATTGATTATTAACGTCCTCTTAGCGGCCTCCGCCGCGTCGGATTCTTCGTTTGAGTGGTAACACCCCGGGGGGATGTTGTGTGGCCTCGCTGCCGATTTGGACTCCGCAGTATAACCATTCGCTGGGACTACGACCTTCGGTCATGCCATGAACAACCGCAGCAAGCATGGCATCGCCTACGCCCACGGTGTTACGAACAATCACTTTGGGAACAGGTTGATATTCTGAGAATGATTGGTCGTGATGGACTAAGAGTGCGCCTTGAGGTCCCAAGGAGACGAGGACCCAACCATCGGTGATTTGAGACAGCTCACGAGCCACGGTTCGAAAATCGTCCAAAGACTTCAGCGGGCGTCCTGCCCACTCCGATAATTCGGCTTCATTAGGCTTGACGAGGAACGGCTTTTCCGGAGCGGCCAACCGGAAGGGTGCACCATCGCAATCCAGTATCACGCGTTTATCGAGACGACGCAGTTGTTTCACCAAGTGAGCATAGGTCGTCGGTGGAAGGGATTTGGGAAGTGCTCCCGAGAGAATGACGGTCTCCACTTGAGTGACGCATTGGCGCAGAGCCTTGAGTACCTCGCGTTGTTCAGTGGCTGTGAACCTTGGCCAGAGTGGGTTCAACCGATATTGTGGTCCGCCATTGCGTTGGGTGATGATGACATTGACTCGAGTGGATTCGCGCAGCGGAAAAACCACGAGTGGGATTTTTTCAGCGCGGACCCCGACGATCAGTTCGTTTCCTGACTCGCCGCCAACTGGCATAAACAACTGCGGCGAGCCACCGACCCATCGCAACCATCGGGCGACATTGATGCCCTTGCCCCCTGGCCAGCGCCTCTCGGAATGAACCTCGTTTTTTTCAATGGGCCGAAACGAATCGACCACCCATTCACAGTCGACGGCGGGATTGAGAGAAACAATCAGTGTGTGCATGGGTCAGGCAGAGGTCAGCGACGGGAGCCGGCAGCGGGTGACGTTCGATTTGTCTCTGAGCGAAACTGCTGGCTCCCGTTCGTTGCACCGTCTCGTTCGGCCCCGTGCCGTGTTCGAATCGACATCCAATTCCTGATGTCGCTGATCTGAGCAGAAAATCTATGCTGCATGATCCTGTTGAAGTCGATCATACGATTACGCGTTGCTTCATCGTCCGGTACGGGAACCATCAAATCCGGCCGAATGCCCTGCCCGGTCGCACGGCTTCGCTTCAGATCGTCTTCCAGGGTCTGACTCCAAGGAACGAGAGCTACCAGGGGCAGGGACTCAATGTGGCAGGCTAGGCAGAGGTCTGGCGCTGGATTCCGCGAGCCTCCAGGGATACCTAAAACGTCGAACTTGATGGAATCCGGGTAGTTGGATATCCGCTTGCCCGACTTCGGATCGTAGAGAGCGAACTCAACCTTCTTGCTGGGATCTGATGGCATCAAGATGACCTCAACCACATCAACCTGTCCCGTCGTGGCTCCCGTCTCTGAGACGAAAACATTCATATTCTGCTGAAAGCGGAGCTGGCGATGATGAGTCAGAGCTCTGCTGTAACCCTGCACCCGATCCCAACGCGGATAACCTGTCGCAGCTTGGAGGGTCGTAAGATCTTCGGGCAGCGAGGTGAGGTTCCGCCCGGGAGTCAGAGGCGCTGCGATTGGCTGCTGATAGACGGCAATCACCCTAAAAATGAGAGCCACAAGGCCGAAGCCAGCGCTCGCGACTAGCTTGGCTCGCAATGTGTGCATGGCGTGTAGCGCAGGCTGTAGTCAAGCCGAACGTCAGTCGTGAGCCGCGCGCGGTAGCGCGTTTGTTCCGCGGCCTTGTTCGTTCTTCCTAGGTTTTTCGGGCCTCATCGAAATCATAGAAATCAAACAGCGTCTGGATTTCGTCACGGTGTCCCAACCCGATGCTTTCTTTCTCATGCTGAACCAATGCGCTGTCATCATCGCGCCAGCCTCTCTTCTCCATAAAAAGATTCCAGATAAACACCTCTTCGTCGTTGGGGCATCGGCCGTGCTTGTAGCACCAATCCAAAATCTCTTCGTCTGGTTTACCTTCGGCGATCAACCTTTTGATGTCGGGGTATTCAATCTTCAAGAATCGGCAGCAACGACCGTCGAAACCAACTCCCAGGTACTCGTGGTATGGTTCTGGCAGGATCCCGCGAAGCATCAATCGTGCCTTGCTACACATTCGGGCAAAGTAAACGAGACGCTCTGTTTTTTGATATCCGCTGACTGGTAAATCTAGGCTCATTTGTTTAGCGAACGTCCCGGCATACCGACCTCGCCCCAGAGACGCCATGGGTGGTCAGGAGCACCGGCTCCGGACTAATGTTAAAAGCCTGGTTCATACCCACATCGAAATTCACCTCAGTTCCCGCGACCCCGCCGAGATCGACCATTGCTCCAGAACCGGATGGCGTCAATCCCTGTCGCCCAAAACGACTCCGGCACATCGAAGCCTGATGTCTCGGCAATGTGTGGTGCAACCTGAAGGGTTGCTAGAAGGTAGCCGGGGGTTAAGCGAAGCGATACCCCCGGGACGCGGCATGGATTGATTCCGCACCCTGGAGGGGTGCCAGGAGGCAACGCCTGCGGAATGCGGTCAAACGAGCGGCGAGGTGAAAACGCGAGGAAACTGCAATGATTGCAGGGGAAACCTGGGGTTTTTGAAAAAAGAAGAAATGGTCGGGACGACAGGATTTGAACCTGCGACGTCTTGGTCCCAAACCAAGTGCTCGACCGGGCTGAGCTACGTCCCGTGCCGGAACCGCAATATGGGTGGGCTTCGACCCAAGAGCAACGGGAAAGTCGAAGGAATTCATTTCACCCGTTCTTACCAATCATGAAGGCTTCCACTTCCCAATCGAGGGCGGCAGACTATGGTTCAACGGTGCATCCGGTCGATCTACAAACCATAGGTAATGAACTGGCCATTCGGTGGAATGATGGCAGCGAATCCTTTCTGAAGTTGGAATCGATGCGTCGCCATTGTCCTTGTGCCGGCTGCCGTGGGGAAATGGATGTGATGGGCAATCTGTATAAATCCCCGTCCCGCCCGTATTCACCGGAATCATTTGTCTTGCGCCAGCTGCCGTTGGTTGGGGGGTACGCCGTTCAGCCGGTTTGGGGAGACGGTCACGCCACGGGCATTTTTTCATGGGACTATCTCAAACGGGTGGCGGACGCCGAAACCATCTGAGCCACAGCCAAACTACCCTGGATGGCGTACGGCTGCCTGAACGAGAATAACGGACGAATGGTGGCTTCGCTTTCTTCGTCAGTTGCCGTCCGAGTCGATCAGCGTTGTACCAGTTGTTTGAAAGCGCCGATGGGAACTGGGGTAAATATGGCCATAAGCTGACCGTCTTTCGGATCAAAGACGCGGATCAATCCGTCAAAACCGGCGGTTAAAATACGGTTGCCATCTGGCGAAAAAGCCAGGGTGAATACGGCGCCATCATGACCGCCCAAGGTCGCTACTCTCTTTCCATCTGCCGAATTGAAGAGTCGCGCCTCGCCGCCAACACTTCCAGTGGCCAAGCGGGAACCATCCGGGCTCCAAGCCACCGCGTGCACGGGACCTGGATGACGTTCGAATTCACGAACGAGATTGACGTCATTGTTCGCGGCGGTGCGCTCTTGGTTTTCCTTGATACGGTAGACGCGGACGCCGCCTTCGGCGCCACCATATGCGGACCATTCCTCTTTAGGGTGTCGGGACATGCTGACGACGGGTTCGAGCAATTTGTTGATATCGTCGACAAATTGTCCGTTTTCAGCGTTGATTAACTTCATCGCTCGATCGCGGCTGCCGCTGAGTAGCCGTTTGCCATCGGGCAACCAAGCGGTCCGAAAAATCCAGTCGCTATGATTGTCGAACTTCATGAGTTCCTTGCCGGTGGATGCAGCGATGACGCGGACGCTTTTGTCGGTGGCGCCGAAAGCAAGCCGTGCCGAATCAGGCGCCCAGCTAATGCCGAAGAGCGAATCGCCGGTGATTTTGAACGAGTGCTTTTGTTGTCCGGATTCCAATTCCCAGACCTGGATTTCGCCAAAGCGTGCCGGCGCACCGCCACTGATTGCCAAGAATTTGCCATCTGGTGAAAACGCGAGGGATTCGATGCGCGTCGATTCGCCAACCAAGCGGGACTTAAGGGTTAACTCCTTGGCATTAAAAAGGAACGTCTCGTGGTAACCGGAAATGGCGAGCAAGGAGCCATCCGGTGAAAATGCGAGAGCAGTGATGACCGGATGAGCGGCGTAAACTGGCGGCTCTTTGAGTTTGAATGAGTTGGCATCGGCGGGGGTATCGTCCTTTGCACCTTCCTGAATCCAACGACGCACCAGGGTGATCTCTGGTTCGGTCAGAGGGTCCCCCTCTTTCGGCATGTCGGGTTCCTTGCCGCTAATCTGCTCGATCACGGAGGATTTGGCCGGGTCTCCGACGATGAAATTGGGCCCGTGCTTCCCCGGCTTGGAGAAACCAACAAACGATGAGGTGTCGACTTCTCCCTTCAGCTTGTTTGGGTTGTGGCAGCCATTGCAGGATCTCTTGAAAATAGGGGTGATCTCTCGGTACCAGGAGACCGGGGCGTCGGCGGCTCGATTGGAACATGTGCTGCAAATGGCGAGCAATAGGAGGATTGGGAAAGGCCGGGGACAAAGAAGCATGGGTGTCGTGGTTGGAGAGTTCGCAGCGTCTTACTTCGAGTTGGATGAGGTCCTTTGCGGTTCTACAGCGGCGGTTTCGGTTTCCCTGGCATTGACGGTTAGAGTCACCGGAACGGTGTTTTGTCGAAACGTACGATCCCCGAAAGGAGCAGTTCCAATGACTTGGAAGGTATAATTGGTGCCCGCGACGGTTTTATCGGTCACTTGTAGGCGGATGGTCGCCTCCTTGGCCGCTCCGACCAAATGCGTGGTTGTGGCGATGACACCTTCGGGCAGGCCTTCGAGGAGGATTTGGATGTCATTGGTGAAGTTGCGACGTTCGACCTTGACGACGAATTCACTGGTACTGGCGGCCGATGTCGTGTTGGTGGGCAGGGCAGCGGCCGACAACTTGACGGCGTCAGTTCGGAAAAACGGCGAACCGGGGAGCATGGCCGTGATGTAGAATGGCACGCCGGTGACGGTAACGGGTATTGGAGCGCTGGCGTGCTGGACCACCGCTTGGCCATCTGCGGTTGCTTCGCCACGAATCAATAGTGGGCGTGTCGAGAGTTCGCAGTTGAATGCAGCGCTTACCGTGACCTTGCCGCGCGACTGTCCCGGAGGGAGGGTGATCGAGCCAATGTTGAGACCGGGTACCTCCTCAGGGATCACCTTAATTTCACCCAAAAATCCTGGTGATCGGAGCACGCTAACATCCAATTGAGTGCTGGAGTTTTGTTCTAGTTGAATCGAGGGAGTCAGGATGTCCAGAGTGAATGCAGTTGTCGGTAATACCGTTAGAAAAGGAGTCTCGGAGAATTGAATCGGGCGCTGCGTTGGGCTGCCATTCAGATCGGTGGAAGCCACCAATTGAAGCCCATGGTTTCCGAGGGCGGCGTTGGATCCAGCATCGATTAGGAGCCACCCAAACTGGGGACCTTCGGGAGGAATCACCAACGTGCTGGTCTCCACTCCCGAGGGAAGGTCGCGTCCGAAAATTCGAACCACGCCGGCGAATCCATTCCGGCGGTCCAGTTCGCACCGTACTGCGGATGTCCCGCCGCGTGCCACTCGAAGACGGGACTGGGTAGATCGCACAGCGAAGTCCTGAGTCTTGTTGGGAGGGTGTATGGCCAGGCGATATCCGAAACGACCCCCACCCCGGTCGGTCAAATCTCGGATGGCGACGTGGTATTCTGCGTCCCTTTTGGCGTCAAACTCGATTCGAGCATCCAGGCCAGAAGCATCATCGTTTTGCTGTAACACAGCGCCTTGAGCATCGCTCAAGACAAGAATAGCATCCAACGGGGAGCCGAACGACCGAGCATTCACCTCGATCACGAGTCGCTGGTCCGAATTCGAGCGGATCCGAAACGTATCCAAATCTCCCTTCTCCCCGATGAGTCCGTTGATGGCGGCAGGCAATGATATGACATTGGCGGCGCTTTTTTCATTATTGGGCTCACGTTCTTCGAAGTCCGGGAGATCACTGGCTTCGAAGGGTCGGGGATTGGAGAATCCCCTCGGGGTATGTGCTCGAATCTCCTGACGTCCGAGGGGCGCATCGGATGCAATGCGCAGGTTCATTCGATCCACGCCCTCCAGATTTCGTCCCCGCAAGATGAGATCCACAGAACTGCCGCGTCGGCCACCAAATGGAAACACTTGATCAACGTATGGCAATGCCCCGGCGGTGAGATGGTAGCGATAGTCGTTGCCCCCTTGGAAACGCAGGTCGTGAAGTTGCAGGAAGTAATCGCCGTCGGTTGTCGGTGTAAACTCCAACAGGGGGTCGAGTCCATTGACATCTTCCGAGCGGACGAGCTCTTTTCCGCTGGTGTCGGTCAGAATCAGAGTTGGGTCGAGTGGGGAACCGGTTCGATTCGCCAGAACATCGAATAGCAGCCGCTGACCGGCCTTCGCGTGGAAGCGATACCAATCGCTGAGGGCGGATTTGTCGATGATCCCACTGACGCCCATGGGAAGGGTCAATTCCTGAGCTTCGCTCGAACTGTTATTGGGCATCATTTCCTGGACCTCAGGAACATCTGAAATCTGAATGGCTAGCGGATTGGAAACCCCATTGGCCCCTAGGACCCGCAACTCGCGGGACCCCGGCAAGGCATTGGCGTCGATGACCAACCGAGCCGAGGCATTCTTGGCATTCATGGGAACGTGGGCCGTTAGGCCTCCGCCAGATGTCTCAAGCGTGAGATTGGTCATCACCGAGACCACCAGGGATCCGCTCACTCCGGAGCCAGAAATCCGCAACTCCCTCACAGGGACTAACGCGTCGCCAGTCAGCGAGACTTCATTGGTGGTGCCGCGTTGGAACCAAGTTGTCTGAATCGAGTCGAGCTTTGGGGCTGGCTGTGCCTCTGCAATAGAGGTCAACCCCCCGGAGGCGATGGATAGCACTAAGATGAGCCCTGCGGCTTTTGCCAGCGAGGTTCGAGCAAGCGCGACTGAACCGATAAAATCCATCCGGCCATAGCCAAGTCCGCGTAGGAGCATGCGTTGAGAGTATGCGGCTGCATGGCCGTCTGCGAAGGCAAATCTTAGCGCCCGTCGGAAATCCGGACAGCATTCCCTGGAGCCTTCCGACGGCTCCTGAGGCAACGAGATGTCACTGGGCGATTCTTTAACGTTTCTCCGCACTGGCCTTGATGGCGTCTATGATGATTCGATTGTTGTCGCCGGCATCGCGCACGACTTCCAGGAATCGAGGCAACGGCATTTTGACCTTGGAGAAGAAAGCGCGGTCGCCTCCACATCCATACATCAGATCCGGTGGCATTTCGCCACGAAGCTTGAGTCGGGCTTTTGCAATGGCACGCGGCAACCATGGGAAACCCTCCACCGAGGCTGTTTTCGGTGGCAACGAGTCCATGGAAGCGACCTGGCTTGAGGCTTTCCCTTGGAGCTGATTCAGAAAGAAATCACGGCGAATGGTCTGAATGGCTAATACGGATTCAATGTCGGGTTCACCGTAAACCAGGAAGTCGTCCACAAAATCAAACAACTCCTGGGTGCTGCAACCGATGGAGGCCAGGAACGCGGCATCCTCGGTGGAAAACATGGTTGCCGGTTGTCGGCATCCCGTTTTCCAGGCCTCAATACCTCGACCGTGAATAGCGCGAAACTCGATATCCCAAGAATTTGAAGAAAGAGTGCTCACAAGTAAAAGGGGAGGGTAGGGGGGCTGGGGGGGATGTGATAATGGAGTGTCAGCCAAACCGCGAGTGGGTAGTGGTCACTAGGATTCTGTCCGTTGAGTTGGAAAGTGATGATTTCTGTGGCGCGAACCGAAATATTTCCGCGAGACAGGACCCAATCGATTCGTTCACCGTTGCGCACTGCTGGGGCGAAGTTATTGAAGGAATTCAGATCGTCGTTGCGGCGTTCTTTGGCGGCGTACCATGTATCCATGAGGCCAGCTTCCTCGACAAGCGAGGTATAAACGCGATTCCGTTTTGCCACTGCGTTAAAATCGCCGGCGAGAATCAGCGGTAAAGTCGGGTTCAATTTAGCCAGACGTTTTTGGACCAGTTCCGCGGCCTTTTCTCGAGCGGTTTGGTTGGCGTGATCGAAATGAGTGTTCCAGAAATAGAACTCTTGAGAAGTCTTTAGGTCTTTGAACCGTACCCAGGTCACCATGCGTCGATTGGTATTGCCCCAGGTGGATGAGCCCACGACCTCGGGTGTGTCGGAGAGCCAGAAATGGTCAAATTCCAATGGCTCGAGTCGTGAGCGCTTGTAGAAGATCGCCATGAATTCGCCGCGGCTCCCGCCATCTCTTCCGGTGCCAATCCATCCATATTGGGGGATGTCGGACGCAAGATCTCGGAGTTGCGGGTACACACCCTCTTGGGTACCAACCAAATCCGGTTGGTACTGATCCCACAAGGCGCGCATGACGGGGCGACGTTCTGGCCATGAGTTGGGAGGTTTTGCGCTTGCGTAGCGCAGATTAAAGGAGAAAACACTTAACTCCGCCGAAGTCAAATCGGCTGTTTTGGCTGGGGAAAACCGAATGCCGGCAGAGACAGCCGCTGCGGCCAGTACCATTCGCACCATGGATTTAGCAAAACTGCGGCGACGGATCATGGGCGGAGTTTCGCGCTGGTAGGTCTTTGGGGCAAGGTTTGAATCACCTGATGTCTTACGGAAGATACGGAGCGGTAGACGGGAAGGCTTCGATTTTCCTCCGCGTTTCCGCGCCTCCGCGTGCGGCTTCCGGATCCTCAGCCCCTCATTTCATGAAGTGCTCATGGTGCTCCTCCCGACGCCGTGATGAGCTAGGCAACCGTCCCTGGAATTCCCGACCAGCCGTGGGAACTGGTCTAGCCCTGGAATCGACGGCCAACAAGGATGGCATTGTGGCCGCCGAAGCCGAACGAGTTGTTTAGGAACGTATTGATGCGCATTTCCCTGGGTGTGTTTGGCACGAAATCCAAATCACATTCCGGGCTAGGATTGTCCAAATTGATGGTGGGTGGGGCGATTTGGGTCTGAATCGCTTTGCAGCAGATCACACTTTCAATCCCTCCGGCTGCGCCCAGCATATGACCAGTGGCTCCCTTGGTTGAACTGGCGGCTAACTTTCGGGAGTGATCCCCGAACACTCGCTTGAGGGCGTTCGATTCGCAGACATCGCCGACAGGAGTGCTGGTGGCATGGCAATTAACGTAATCCACTTGATTGGGAGTCATTCCAGCATGGCGCAGACCCATCAGGATCGCCCGGGCTGCACCTTCGCCTTCGGGATCGGGGGCGGTCATATGGCTGGCATCGCAGGTATTGCCGTACCCCACGATTTCGCAATAAATCCGGGCGCCTCGCTGGAGGGCATGCTGCAATTCTTCGAGCACAAGAATGGCCGAACCTTCACCCATGACGAATCCGTCCCGGTCCTTGTCGAAAGGGCGGCTAGAATGTTTGGGATCGTCATTTCGAGTGCTCATGGCGCGCATGGCCGCAAAGCCGCTCAACCCTAGGGGAACGATGGTTGCTTCGGTGCCACCTGCGAACATGACCGAGGCATCGCCGCGTTTGATTGTCGCCCAAGCCTCGCCGATGGCGTGATTACTGGTGGCACAGGCAGAACAGGTGGCGAAGTTGGGACCCTTGAGTTTGTTGTAGAGCGCAAATAGGCCGCTGGCCATATTGAGGATCAGCATCGGTATCATGAATGGCGACACGCGTCCCGGCCCTTTTTCAGTGAGGATCGTGTGCTGATCTTCGGTAGTCTTAAGGCCGCCGATTCCCGAACCGATAAATACACCCACCTCATCGCGATTGGTTTGGTCCAGGTTGAGTCCGGAGTCTCGCAGAGCCTGCCATCCGGCATAGACACCGAAATGTGAGAACCGATCGGTTCTGCGAAGCTCCTTCGCATTGGGAAATGCTGGCGTTGGATCAAAGTCACGGACTTCCGCCGCGATCTGGCAATCGTATCCCTCCACATTGAAGTGGCTGACACGATCAATGCCGCATTTTCCATCGAGAATGTTCTTCCATAGAGTGTCGGCATCGTGGCCGAGCGACGAAACGACGCCCAGCCCAGTGACGACCACTCGGCGATCTGACCAATTGCTTGCCATAGTTGCGGGAAGGATTAAGCGACAGAGAACCGGGGGGGGAGCAAAGCAAAAAAACAAACACTTTAGTGTACTTGAATGAATGCCGCGCGTTGACGCCTCTGTATTACCCCCGTTAGCGTGGCTCCGACATGCTCCCGATTCTCGAGAAGCTGCTGATCCTTCAAGACCGCGATCGAAAGCTTTTACGGCTACAGGCCGACCTTCAATCTGTTCCCCCTCAACGCGATCTGCTGCAGGGCAAAGCAGCCCGCGCCCAATCGGACTTCGATACGGTCAAATTGCGAGGAAAACAACTGGAAAGCGACCGGAAGAAGCTCGAATTGGAGGTGGCGACGAAACAGGACTTCATTCGAAAGTGCGAAACACAACAAGGAGCCACCAAGAAAAATGAGGAATACAAGGCCTTCCAGCACCAGATTGATACGACTCGACTGGAAATTTCCGCCTTGGAAGATCAACAGTTGGATTTAATGGAACGGGCGGAAGTTATTGCTGGCGAGGTCGCTGCTGCTGAAAAAATCGCCAAGAGTTTGAAAAGTAATGTCGATAACCAATTGGCAGACTTGGTTAGCCGCGAGGCCTCGCTAAAGCAGGAATTGCAGTCAGCCATCGCTGCCCGCGCAGCGCAGGTGGCCGAGATAGACCCTGATGTTTTGCCCCGATACGAACGATTGCTCAAAACCAAGGGCGATAACATTATCGTCGGCGTTCCCCAAGGAATCTGCGGTGGTTGTCACATGCAAATGCCCACTTACGTCTTTAATGCCGCCAAAGCTCAGCAAGATATCGTACAGTGCATCAATTGCGGTCGGATCTTGTATTACTCCAGGGAAATGGAGGATTGAAGGGTTTCCCTGAGAAAAAAGCGATATCCTGGGCATTGAAACCCTTCGCAAACTTGGTCAACCAGGATTCAGACTGCGATCCCTAAGGGCGGTTTCGACCGCGTTAATCAGTCCCTCGATCGTGTGCGGTTTGGCTTCAATATCTACGGTGACGCCCAGCGATCGAAGGGCTTTGGAAGTTTCAGGTCCAATGCTGGCTGTTCGCGCCCCAGGGAATTTGCGCAAGAGGGCTGGCAAATCAAATCGAGCATGGAAATTCTCGACCGTCGAGCTGCTGGTGAATGTGAGCCAATGAGCGCCTTCCTCCAGCAGACGTTGCGCTGCGCCATTCCGGTCCTCAGTTTCGGGCACCGTTTGGTAAAAGGCGACGTCGTCTACAATGCCACCCAGTTCTTCGAGTTGCTTGGGTAGGTCGGGGTTCGCAATCTGGGCTCGAATCAACAGCAATCGGAGATTCTCCACGTTCTCATGGGCGTGAATGGCCTTGGCGACTTGGGAAGTCACATATTCTGGCGGCATGACATCCACTTTTAGATGCTGCTCCTCAATCTTGGCAGTTGTGGCAGGTCCCACGGCGGCGATTCGCACACCGCCAATGGCGCGTATATCGGGAAACGCTGCATAGAAATACTGAAAGAACTGGCTCACGCCGTTGGGACTGGTGAACACCAGCCAATCGTAGGATCCGATTCCTGCGATGGCCTCGACAACCGGAAGCTTTTCAGTAGGGGCTTCGATTCTAATCGTAGGAATCTCGAGCACTTCAGCCCCGCGCTCAGCGAGTTGCCGGGCAAATTCACTCGCCTGCTCGCGGGTCCGCGTCACGACAATTCGCTGACCGAACAAGGAGCGTTTCTCGAACCAATTCAATCGAGAACGATATCGGACGACCTCGCCAATAATGGTCACTGCTGGTGCGGCAAATTTCCTGGCGATCGCGAGGTCCGGAATGGTTTCAAGAGTGCCTTCGATCGATTCTTGGCGCCCGGTGGTTCCCCAACGGACCATCGCGACAGGGGTCTCCTTGGACAATCCATTCTGGATTAGTTCCGCCGCAATCAACTGGATCCGTTCGACACCCATAAGAACAATTTTGGTGCCCGGCATTTTCGCAAAAGTCGCCCAATCGATCTGAGTGGAGCCTTTGGTCGGATCTTCATGTCCGGTAATCACCGTGAAGCTGGAGCAAACGTCGCGGTGCGTTATTGGAATCCCAGCATAGTTGGCGGCAGCCACGATCGAAGAAATTCCGGGGACGACTTCAAACGGGATCCCGGCTTGAGCGAGTTCTTCGGCTTCTTCGCCGCCGCGACCGAAGATGTAGGGGTCGCCGCCTTTAAGACGTACGACGGTCTTGCCTTGTCGCGCCTTCTCCACGAGGAGCTGATTCAAGTTTTCCTGAGGGATGGCGTGATTTTGGGCGCGTTTTCCACCATAGATGACTTCAGCCGACGGGGGGGCCAAGCGTAACAAATCCGCGTTGACCAATGCATCATAGACCACGACGTCAGCCCGCGCTAGCAAGGCGGAGCCGCGGAGGGTCATGAGTCCAGCATCACCAGGGCCCGCTCCTACCAGATAAACAATTCCGTTCCGTTTCACCCGGAGACGTTGGTCGAAGAAACGCTTGTCACCAAGTCTCAATCCGCCTTGGAATGCATCCGCGAGATTCAGTTGCGGTTAAGAAGCGTCTTCCGAATGTCATTCGGACAACGTGGCGCTTGTCGCCACCGCCTCTGAAGGTACAGTCGCTCAGCAAATCGCATGCAACCAGCGCGCAAAGCACTCAAGCTTGTCCAGTGTTCACACTGTGGCTCAAAAGTCTTTATTCCAGGGGAAACGGCACCTCTCGAAACCACTCCATGTTCTAAGTGCCAGGGCTTGATCATGATGCCCATGAGTCTTCGCCAATTCGAGTTGCGATCCGAGATTGCCTCTGGAGGCATGGGCACGGTTTACCGGGCCTGGGATAACACGTTGGGGCGCGAAGTGGCGGTGAAGCTGATGCGCCCGGAGTTTGTCGGCAGCGAAGAGGCGGTGAATTCCTTCGCGAAGGAGGCCCGTGCCTGCGCCGGACTCAAACACACCGACATCATCACGATTTATGCCTTTGATGAACACGACGGTTACAAATACCTCGTGATGGAACTCGCCGATCAGGGGAGCCTGGATGGTCGGATTGAACGGGAGCGACGACTGCCGGAGTTGGATGTCTTGGACATCGGCGTTAAGGTGGCTGGTGCACTCAACACCGCCTACAAACATGGATTGCTGCATTTGGACATAAAGCCCGGGAATATTTTGTTCGGTGCGGATGATGAACCCAAAGTCGTCGACTTTGGATTGGCCAAGAAGGCGGATGCCGAGAAGGAATATCATGTGCCGGTTTTTGGCACCCCGTATTACATCGCCCCGGAACGTGTTCAACAACTGGGAGACAGCTTCTTGGCGGACATGTATTCCCTCGCAGGGACTCTCTTCCACGCGCTGGTGGGCCATGTGCCGTTTGAAGCCCCCTCGGTGGAGGAAGTTGTGGCCGCTCAGGTCCATACCCCATTAACTCCACCGAATCGGTTGGTACCCGAAATCACCGAAGCGACCAGCGACGCGATTGTACGTGCGATGGCGAAGAACCCGGCCGAACGGTTTCCTAGTTACGAAGAGTTTATCATGGCGCTCACGGCGGCCCGAAGTCAGTTACTGATCCGGCAGTTTGCGCCTCAAGCCGCTCAAGGTTCCGCCGCCAATAGAAGTTGGTGGCGACGGTAAAGTCCGATTGAAGCGTTGTTTTTGTTGTGTCCGCGGCGAGTGTACCTAGCCCCAATCCATGCAAAACCCCATCATTGTTGCCCTGGATGTTCCAACCCCAGCGAGAGCCGTTGAATTGGCCCGGTCTGTCGCCCCGCACGTGGGGGCCTTCAAGGTCGGCAAGGAGCTCTTTGTCAGCGCAGGCCCTGAAATCGTGCGGCAGCTTCGGGCCACCGGCACGCAGGTGTTTCTAGATCTCAAGTTTCACGACATCCCAAATACCGTCGCCAAAGCGGTTGCAGCCGCGACTCGGTTGGACGTGCAATTGCTCACAATTCATGCGTCCGGCGGTTCGGAAATGATGGCAGCCGCTGAACGCGCCGCCCAAGAGACTGCCGCGGCGCTCGGCAGGTTGCCCCCCCTGGTGCTTGGAGTCACCGTGTTGACCAGCATGGACGCCTCCGCTCTGGCTGAGTTGGGCGTCTTGTCGGATGTGCCATCGCAAGTGCAGCGACTGGCGTTACTGGCTCGGCAGTCGGGGCTGCGAGGGTTGGTCTGTTCGCCATTGGAACTCTCCATGCTGCGCCAAGTCCTTCCGAACGAAATGACCTTGGTCACACCGGGTATTCGCACGGGAATGGATAAGGCCGACGACCAAAAACGCACATTGAGTGCCCGCGACGCCATGGCAGCTGGAGCCAATTGGCTCGTCATCGGACGGCCGATTTATGCAGCTGCCGATCCGGCGGGTGCAGCTCGAGCGATCTTGGATTCGTTGTACTGAGCATCGCTAACGGCCGAGCGCAACGAGGTATCGGCGCAATCGTTCCGATTCCGTCCGGTCTTTGCGCTCTCGATGAATCAGCTGCACGTTTTGAATCATTCGGCTCAAGATCTTGCGGGAACTAATCGGTGCAAGGTGAGTTTCCTCGAAGGTGACGTCGAGCTTCTGAAGTCTCTTGATACAGTCGGCGGTGGTTAGCAACTTCCCTCCGTGGAACGGGTCGATGTAAATGGCTTCGCGGGGCGATTGATATCGGCAGAGAAAATGGCCGGGCATGCCGATTCCGGCTATGGGCAATTGGAGGCGCTTGGCCACGCAGAGATAAAGCACACAAAGCGAGATCGGAATGCCCAAACGTCGGTCGATGACTTTGTTGAAATAACTGTTGTCCGACTCATAAAAGGACGCTTCGTTGCCTCGAAAACCGAGATGCTGAAAGAGGTAGGAGTTGAGCAAACGCAGCTGGGGCTCGCCGGGAGTGGCGCCTGCGACATCCACTCGAACGGCCTCCGCATACTCGTCGAGCAATGCGCGATACCCGCTGATGTTTATGTCTGGATACCGAGTTTTAGCGAAGAGCCAGACGCCTTCTTCCATGTCAAATTCATCGCCGTGGGTGAGCAGAAAGGCCATGAATTCATTATCGGCGGTCGACGCATCGCGCTCGTGAAAGATCCCGTTGACACGCCGTCGGATGATGGGGTCTTCGTGGAGCCTATGTGGCTGAAGCCAGGAAAGAACCGAGTTGCCCGAATGGCTCAGCCGCTGTCGGATTGGCCTCCAAACAATGGGATCCTCATCCCCCAGAAGAGTCAACATGGCACGAAGTTGACCTTCAGTGAGCGATCCCGACGCTGGATCTTGGGCAGACGGCATGGCACCAGTATTTTAGGTACAGCTACACGAAAGGTTTTGTTTTGTCAGGAAGTCTCTTTCCTCGGGCGTCATTCAGGTCGCAATTCTCAGAGTCATCATTATCGACTTGAAATTTCATATCTTATTTGATTTCAGATAGTTATAACGAATAATCGGTCGCATCTTGTCACCTGATCCGCACTCCAAAAAAACTGCGAGTTACTCTGAATCTGACCCAATCGCTTGGAATTTCATGACGTTATTAAGTGTTACCAATCGGGCGCTCAGTAGAAGTTGGGGACGATGGTCGAAAGGTATCTTGACCGGTGCGGCAATCGCCTTGATGGAGTCCGCCAACGGGGAGACGTATCTCGGTCCTGCCCTGACACTGTGGGTCGAAAATGACGCCGTTTTCCAGACAGACCGGCACTACACACACGGATCACGAATGGGTTATTTGCACCAGGAATCGGCCGCGGATTCGGCATCGATAATTAGCTTGATGGCGCGTTGGTTGCCTGCCTTCGGTATGGAATCCGTGTCAATACGGTGGGGTGCCCAGTTGGGGCAAAGTTTATACACACCGACCGACCTCTACGACCCCGCAGCCCAATTGAGAGATCGACCCTATGCCGCGTGGCTTTATGGAGCGGCAACGATTCAGCGCCGGGGCGCCAGTCTCGGGTCAGTGCCAACCTTAGATGTCGTCTCCTTGGACGTGGGCTTGGTGGGCCCCGGTGCGCTGGGCGATGAACTCCAAAGTGTCGTTCATCGTGTCGATGCTGCCGGTTGGGACCACCAGTTGCGCAATGAGCCTGCCATCAATCTGGAAACCGCTCGCATTTGGCGCGGATCGATCGGCACGCCCGATGACTGGTCCTTCCAATGGCTACCCTCGTGCTCGCTTCGAACGGGGACGCTCCAGGTGAAGGCTAGCGTCGGTTGCCAATTGCGAGTCGGTCACCGGATTCCTGAGGATTTTGGCCGGTACTCTTTGGACGAGTCCGCGCCAGAGACGGGGGGCATCCCTCAAGGCGTGACCCGTGGATTTTACACGTATTTTTTGCTTGGATTCGAAGGCAAGGCGGTGGCGTGCAACATGTTGCTGGATGGCAACCTTTGGCACAACAGCCATTCGGTCGACAAAAAGCCTTTCATCGCGGACGTGACCGCTGGGTGGGTGGTGGGTTGGCGCAAATTGGAGTTAGCGTACATCCACGTGTTCCGCAGCCAGGAATTCCGTGGTCAACCGGAGGTCGATTCCTTTGGATCCGTCGCCATCTCCTATCGATGGTGAGGTATTCCGGCGGTCGCCCATGGGAACAAATCCTTTGAACACCCGCGTCCGGAGGACCGCCATCGTGGCCTCGGCGGACCGGGTTTGGATTGGGCCTGAAGATTCACCAGTGCGGACCTCAATCGCCGGAAACGGGTGAGAAGCCCGGCGGCGGTCCACTTACTTCTTGATACCCAACCCCAGGAATACCAGGGGACGCAGGATACTCCACCAACCCGTAATGGGTTTCATCTTGGTGTAACCCAGTTTCTTCGGCGGATAGATCTTAGTGACGGGAACTTCGCGCACCGAATATCCCAAAGTGACAGCCTTATAGAACAGGTAGGGTTCCAGCTCGTATTTGTCGAGCCAGTCCTGATTGAGGTCGACCCGGGGATCTTTCAGGATTTTGGTGCGATAAGCCCGGAATCCGTTGGTCGAATCGGTGATGCGGCGGTGGACGATCAGGCTAAAAAGCAGGGGATGCACGTAATGAGTCGCCAGACGTCGATAGAGCGGCATATTTCCATGATCGCCTCCAGGCAGGTAGCGAGAGCCCTGAACAAAATCGGCGCCTTCGTCGCGGATCGGTTTTAACAAGCGCTCAATCTCAGCGGGTCGATCCTTGTCATTGCCCGCGACAAGCACGAGGACATCATATCCCTGTTCCAGGGCATAGCGATGAACTGTCCGAATAGCCACCCCAGCGCCGCGATTTCGATCGTGGGACAACAATCCCACGCCCGAGAACTTGAGGATGCTTTCGACCGAGCCGTCGTTCGATCCGTCGTTCATTACGCACAGAGCGTAGTTCCGTTTGGCAGGGAAACGATTGAGCGTGCGCTCAATCTTGATCGCTTCATTGTAGCAGAAGACCACAGCAAGCGCCTTCAACTTCGGGTCCAATCCCGAGGTGTCCGGCGGATTGACCGTTAGCTTAGGTCTGTCCAATTGGGCGACACTCGAACTCATGAATGGCGGCGTGTTTAGCGCAGCGAACCTTCGGAGTATAGTCAGAATCAGTGATCCATCGGGATTCCTTTCAGATGTCCTGGTCAAGCAGGCGGCTCAAGTCGGCTAATCGGTCCATCACGACATCGGGGTTTTCGGCTTCCAATCGACGCCGGTTTCGAATGCCGGTCAGCACTCCAACGGTCTTCAGCCCAACGAGTTTTCCCGCCCGAATGTCGATTTCGGTGTCGCCAACCACCCAGGCTCCTTGGCGAAACCCCGAATGGGAACGAATTAATTTCGCTTTGGACTCCCAGCCCGGTCCTTCCATCGGGGTCGTCGTGAGAATCGTCTCAAACCGCGGCGTCAGTTTCAGTCGGTCCAGTTGGTTCCTCACCAGGTCCGGCCGCTGTCGAAGGGTGACGAGGATGAGGCGGTGGCTCGCTTGCCAATGTCGCAAAAGCACGTCGATTCCATCAAAAATACGATCCAACTCTAACCAGCACTCGGCTTCAATTTGGTCCCTCCATCCCAACGAATAGGACCCTGCCGCCTCCGCCGGCATCCCGCATTGCGTCAGCAGGTCTCGAATGGGGGTCTGATCCCGTTTGAGGTCCCAGAAAGCGTCGAGACTCAGCCGAGACGCAGCCGAGCCCACCAAGGCCTGGTGCACGGCATAGTAACGCTCCCTAACATCCAAAATCGGACCGTCCAAGTCTAAGAACAACGTCATGAACCGAGGGGTGCTCGTTCGCATTCGACATAGATTTCCGTGCACCACTCAGGCAGATCGCGTCCTACCACGTAAAATGCATCCAAAAGGTTTTGGGGCCAATCTTGGACCTGAGCGTCCGACAAGGGCTTGAGAAAGATCCCATCCCAATGAACTGGCAACAGTCCAGCCGCAACGATGTCGGCCCCCAGGCTTTCTTTGTGGTAAACCCGGAAATGGCCTACCCGTTGGTCGCGCTCGGTCAATTCATCGAGTTTCTGAATCATTCCCATGGCTTTGCCAATCCGACGATTCAGGGAATGGGCATTGGGTACGATAATGTAAAGTCGCCCTCCCGGGGCTAGCCAACCCCGGATGCGCTGGAGTAACTCGACCGGCTTTTCAATGTGCTCCAGTATCCGTGACATGATGATCGACTGGAAGGTGCGGTCGGGCGTGAAGTTCTCAAATGTCGTGCACTGGAATTCGACATTTTTTGTGGTCACAACCTGGCGTGCTTTCTCGATCAGCGCCGGCGAACCATCCACGGTCGTCACGCGCGGGAAGTTCTCACCCAGCCATTTGGTCATCCCCCCTTCGCCACAACTCAGCTCCAACACCTCTGGCCCCTTCAATCGCGGCAGCAACGTCATGATGCCGTAGCGCAGCAGAAAGTATTGCGAGGTCAGGCTGCGATCGTCGGCATGGCGCATGGATGCGGCAATGGCGTCGAGTTTTTCTTGATCGTGCTCAGGCATGGGATGGAAGAATGAGTGCTTGCGCTGGGAGACTGCGAGTTAGATGTGAACGGTGTGCCATCGATGGAGGTGGTCTTTGAGCCAGGCGATCTGATGTTGGAGCCCATCCTTCAAAGCGACTTCGGGTTTCCATCCCAATTCAGCCAACGCCTTGGCCGGGCTCAATGTCATGACTTTGAGTTCCGCGGGAAGTCGGACGCGCTCCGGCATGATCTTGGAGTACTCACCCTCTTTGACGTTTTCATGCAGGACTTCCAAGCCACCGCCAGCTTCTGCTACCAACGCTGCAAGGGTATTGACGGTCGTGCCGATGCCGGTCGCCACATTGTACGTCTGCCCATTTGCTCGATCCGAAGCCAGGCAGAGGTTGTGCATCCGCACCACATCACCCACGTAAGTGAAGTCGCGGCGCTGCTGGCCATCACCAAACACCACCAAGGGTTTGCGCTCAAATAACCGCTTGAGGAAAATGGTAAAGACGCGGCCGTACCATTCGCGGGGGCCATAAATGATGCCATAGCGCAGGTTGACCACCGGCAACCCATAATCCGTCATGTAAATGCGGGCGTAGTGCTCTCCGGCAAGTTTACTGACGCCGTAAGCCCAATTGGGTTGCGTCGCGTGGTCTTCCGATTGTTGTTCGACATCGGTCTGGCCGTAAACACATGCAGAAGACGCTAGAACCACCTTGCGGACACCAAGGTTTTTCGCCGCACGCAACACGTTGATCGTTCCTCCCGTGTTCACCTGCAGGTCCCAGATGGGATCGTCGACGCACTTCAGGATCTCCAATTGGGCCGCCTGATGGGATACCAAGTTGTGCCCTCGCATCGCCGCTTCCAGTGCCGGATAATCGCAGATGTCTCCGCGGATGATTTGAACCCGGCCCTCAATCTTGTGAAGGTTCTCCATCGAACCCGAGGAGAAATTGTCGTAAATTGTAAGTTGAGCGCCTCCGGCAAGCAGACTCTCGGCAATGTGAGATCCGATAAAGCCGGCACCTCCGGTGAGAAAAATTTTCTGATTGGCGAACATCATGTCCCGAAACATTCCCAGCCCAGCGCCTTCGAGACAAGTGTCCTTTGGAGTGTCCTTTGGAGTGTCCTTTGGAGTGTCGGCAGCCCTCTGCCGCTTTGTCTTCTCGGTTGCATTTCCTGGCAATGAACTGCCGTATTCATGGGCCGTCGCAGAAGGGGGGGAGGGCCACCGTAGTCCAAGCAACCCGGACCTCACTTCACGGCGGTAATGATCCACATCGCACTCAGCCGCCGCCAACCGGGGACACACAGCGAGATGCTATCGAGCAAATCCAGCGCCCATCCGAAACCCTTGGGACCTGCCGGCGTGAAAACCTCGGCGGGCTCGACCCGAACGTCTCTCCATCCGGCAGCTTCAGTCCAACGCTTCAAATTGGTATCGGTGTTGAGCCAACTTCGCACTTCATGCTCCACGCCGATGAAACGCCAATGCAAGGGGTTCTTGGGGTTGGTCTCTAGAATTGCCAGGCGGGCACCCGGTCGGGCCAAACGATACCATTCACGCAAGGCGTTCTCGGGAAACTCCAAGTGATGAATGATATCGCATCCGATCACCGCGGTCGCCAAGTCGCTCGGGAGCCCAGTTCGCGCGGCGTCTGCTCGGACGAACTCCAACGATGTTTTGCCAGCCAATCGTTTACGGGCGAGATCCAACATGCCCTGGGACAGATCTAAGGCCAGGTAACGCGCAAAACGCAGACGCTGTGCCATGAACCAGGTCAACAGCCCGCTTCCAGCCCCAACTTCCAAGACCACATCCCAGGGACCGACTCCAAGCGATTTCATAAGAATCCGAGCCTTGCGTTCAAAGGCTCGGTTCAGGGTGCGTTGGATGCCGTCACCCGATTCGTATTGCTCAGCGGACTGATCGTAGTAGTCCAACTGGCTGCGCTGGAAAGGGTCGTCGCTCATGACTCGCGGACATACAATTCCCGCCAGCATCGCATCATCACCAACCCGGCTTCAAATTGTCCGATACGCGGCTCAAAGGTCTTTCCGAGGTGCATCTGGACCAGCATGAGCGGCATGTTGACACCAGCTTCCACCGTAAACGGCAGGCTGGCAGCGAATTTGGGATTGATTTCGATCAAGTATAATCGACCATCCTCACCCCGAATGCACTGGATGTTTCCGCGGGGAAAGACGCGAAACCGCGTCGCCATGTCAACGCCGTAGGCAATCAACTCTGGATCGTTGAGTGTGCGTCCTTTCACCTGCATGCCACTTTTTACCTGCATACGCTCTTTGGGCACAATACTGAGCACACGACCGTCGAAATCCGTCAGAACATCCAATGTGTACTCCGGCCCGGCGATCTTTTGCTGGATCAATGCGTTGGGAACCAAGTCCAGATAGAACTCGAGCTCTCGCTGATTTCGCGCGGTGTAGACGCCCACGCTGCCGCGTCCATCGCGCGGTTTGATGATCAACGGAAACGGGGGCAGGGGACGGGTGCCAAGTTCTTCTTTCAACAGACTGGCTGGACTGAGCACCCCAAGTTCCACGCATTTCTGAGCAGTCAACGACTTGTCTTTGGCGATGCGTACGGTCTCCGCCGAATTACTGATAACTCGCACACCGTCACTGGCGAATACCCCAATATGGTCGGCAAAAACTTGAAGCTCTTCATCGATGATCGGGAATAGCACCTGAATCCCTTCCTCGCGGCAGATCTGCCGGACCTCCTCAATGAATCTCGGATGACTCGCTGATGGCACTACCCGCGAACCGTCGGCAAGCAGGAATCCGGGCGATAGATTTCCCATATCCGCGGCAACGACTCGCACGGGAACTTCAGACTGCCCCTTCAGGGCGTTGATCACGGCCACACCAGGCATCGAGCCGGCGGACATGACGAGAATCGAAATGGGAGCGCTCATGAATGGGTTTGAAAAAGGGAATCAATCGGGATGTGACAATGAATTGGAATCATGACATTGGAATCAGGCGGATGGCACTGGCGTCATGGCGCCATCGGCGAGTAGCGAACGGCGAATGGCTTCCAGCACGCGGACGACACCTGTCGCGAATTCGCCGTCATTCATGGTTAATGCGCCGGAACGAATGGACTGCAAAAAATACCGACCCTGAACCTTGAGCGGTTCTTCCATTTTGATCTTGGGAATTGTCAGATCACCTTCGCGGGTCAATAGCTGGAACTGGCCATAATCTTCGTAGTTCTGAGGTCGATCCACTCCTTTGTCGTAGATCGACACGGGACCCGCTGGAGCCAATTCGTCCCAGACATACATTTTGCGATCGCCCACCACGACGATCTCTCGGACTTTTTTCGGGTCAAGCCAACTGACCAGAACATTGGCGAGAATGTTGCCGGGATAACGAAGGGAAACAAAGGCGACGTCCTCGATGGTGGCCTGCAGGAATCGTCCGCCGACGGCGGAAACGGATTCCGGCGTTGAACCGAGCAGCCAGTTGAAAATGGCGATATCGTGGGTCGCCAGGTCATACACGCTGTTCACATCCGAACGAATCGGGCCCAGGTTGGTTCGGGTCGCTCGAAGGTAACGCAGCTGCCCGTGGGCATTCAGCGCGAGTAGTTCCTTCAACTTCACGATGCCCGCGTTGAAGAGGAACACATGGCCGACCATCAGGATGCGACCTCGGCTGCGGGCGAGTTCGGTCAACTCAGCAGCGTCGGCTGGTTCCACACACAAGGGCTTCTCGCACAGCACATGTTTCCCGGCATTCAAAGCATCCCGGACAATCGCCGAATGAAATCGGGTGGGCGCGGCAACCACAACTGCCTGGATGTCTTCGCGCCCCAGAAGCTCACGATAATCCGCATACCCCGTCACCTCAGGATACAACGATCGGATCGCTTCGATCCGCCGCGGATCCAGATCGGCACACGCCAGGGTGCGCGAACCCGGCAATTGCGAGAAAACTCGGACGTGATTGGGGCCCCAATGGCCGCAACCGATCACGCCTACTTGAATGATGGAAGGTGAATCGCTCATGCAAAAGCCAGCCACGTGTTCTGCGGCCGTTGGCAATGGGGGCGCACAGTAGCGGGCAAGCCACCCAAGTCGACGGATTTTTCGCGTGCTTGTTCCCGGGGTGCGCATCTCCGAGTTGTGGGAATTTTGGAGTGCGGCAGCCCTCTCTCATCTTTGTCTCT
>SXGU01244992.1_pt1 | contig 28379 bp, 25 predicted proteins | sample 3174531 | NCBI WGS metagenome assembly SXGU01 (sample SAMN11356863, study PRJNA531348) | freshwater metagenome | isolation source: freshwater sample F1-140 | place: China: Fuxian Lake, Yuxi | collected 2017-12-25 | reverse complement strand
GACATTTCGGTATTGGGCCATTGGACCGAATCCAGCTCCAACCGGTTGGCAAAGTCGGGAAAAAACAGTTGAAGGAAATCGGCAAAAAAGGCTTTGATGAGAGCCTTGAACCGTTGATCATGGTCAGGCATGGGAACCACCCTGAAACAAATACTGGGTCGGAAAACCCATTAGAAAATCTTGTCCCAAAAGTGGGATATTGGCAAGAATAATAGACTTATTTCCCGGTCTCCTCCAATACTTTGGAGTAATGTTTCCGGGCATGGTCATAATCCGCCTCGGCTTGGGCCAACTCTTCCTTCTTGTAGGTTGGTTTCTTCATCTTCCAGCACTGCTCCACACCCATTTGGCACCAGCGGGCACTGTCCGCATTAGCCCGGATTGGCTTTTCGTTTACCAGAACAAAAAACGGGTTGGTGTGGGCATGAGGAAAGACCCTTACCGCCACCCAGGAGCTTTTGGCGATGTCCCCTTCCAGGGTGATTTCCCGAGTCTTTCCATCACATACCAGATCTTTTTTTGCTACTGCATAACCGTTTACCACAAGTTCAACTGGTACTGAGCTCCTGCCTGTTTGAAAGGCAGCCGCTTTAAAGGTGACCGTGGTTCGCTGGGGTTTATCCAGATTCAGTTCACTTCCCTTTTCGCCAAGGACCAGGGTTTTTCCCCCCACGCTGAGCTTTGTATCCATAAGGTGCGTGGTGCCGTCACTGACATAACTTTTGCCTTCGGCCAGCCCCTGTACCCATGCGTCAAAATCGACTGGTCCTTGGAGCTTGACATAGATTCTGCCCATGCCAACCCGCTCTCCTGAAATACATGGGAAGTCGGTCTCGCCCGAAGCTCGAATGCGGCTTCCGCAATTGAGTAGGTGATACCACATGTTGAACTCTGCCACCCGGTCGGTATCCATAGTGCTGATAAAGTCGCAAGCGGGCAACGGTTTGCCATCAGGGCCGGGCAAGGTGTGCGTATCCTGAACAATAAGTTCATTGGCACCGATGCCATCGTACGCCGGGATCTTGAAGTTGGGTAACCCGCCTGGGCCATCAGTGGTCTCGGTAACCCGGCCAACAAAACGGGTCAGGCCATTGGCGGAATGGGCCGGGCCGCAGACCGCACCCTGTTTCTTGGCCCAGCGGAGGGTGTTCATTCCCAGGGTGGGCCAATGGTGCTTGGATTCACCACCGGGATAGATTTGCTCCTTGAGCCTCAAAAGGTTCAGGTGTCCTGATGATTGCGAACCAAACCCGGAAACCTCGACATCGTACCTAAGGAGGTACGGAGGCTTGGAAACCGTGTCCGGCCGGCCCGAGAAAAAGCGCTTTTGATAGTCAAAGCAGGGGCCCCAAGTCAGGCAGCAACCGATCTTCAGGTCCTCGCCCAAAATATGTCGCATCATGTCGCCAGGTTCCACTCCCTGGGTCGGATTTTCATAATGGGCACACCCCGCGGCATGAATGTGATGATCGCCCGACCACCAGCCACTGGTGGAGGGATCGACCCACCTGGCGATGGTATATTTCAATTGGGTCGGGCCGTTTCCCACCACCAAAGTTTTCGTTTCAGGAACAGATTCTGGCCCTCGTCGACACACGACCTGATAAGTTCCCATGGGCAGCCGGACCGTCTCGCCATCGGCCCGATAGATCTGCCTTTGGAAAAAAAAGTCCGGAGCAAGCCGTTTCGCCTGGGCCGGGAAAATTCGGCCTTGGGCATCGGTGATCGTAAACGCCGCCATGCTGGGCGAGCCATCGAATTCGGTTACACGAAAGGTAACGACAGGACAAGGCTTGGCCTGAAACCCTATCCGGGCCATTCCGACCGCAAACCCGGATTTGGCTTTGTCCCCTTTGATTGCAAAACTTATCTCAGCGGAACGGGTCTCCGCATCTTTGGACCAAAGCTGAACCATGGTGTATTCCAAACCCAAGCCGGAAAGGTTGGCGAGCATGGGTTGGCTTGTATGGGGAACAAGTCCAAGCCAACGATTCTCCACCTCTGCCGCCGGGGAACGGGGGATGGGCTTGGCACTGGGACTGTCCGGTTGCAGGATACCCGTCGTGCCCGCCTTGTTGATTACCTTGACCAGGGCAAGGGTCCACCCTTGTTCGACCAACACGGGAACGGTTCGGCCGGGGATGACCTTGGTAACTCCGGTTGGGCCAACCTCCACTGCGGCCAGGCACAAGGGATCGAGAGCTTCCTGGACAGCTTTGGCAACCTCATCATTCCCCTGGTTTTCCTTAAGGGCTTTGAGGGTATTTGCTGTCTTGGAAGAAAGAGGTTGCCCAAGAATCTCCATGGCGGAGGCGATGCGATTGGTTTGGGCAATCAGGGGTTGGGCTTCCACGCCCCATTTCATCGGCCATTCCGACCGGGGAGCTTGACCGTCAACCTGTGAGTAAGTGAGGGGAACAAAAGCTATTGCCCCAAAAAAACCGAGTGCGACCTTCCACATGGGATCAACCTCCGGGGTAGGAAAAGGCTACGAAAAAATCAGGCGGGAGCATTCTGCTTGCTATCCTATCCCCTATTGCCCCAACGGAGAAGGATCATGTCCAAGTTGTTCGCATTGGTGCTTTGTGGCATGGGGATGCTGACGCACGGGTCCGACCCTGACCATCCGTATGCGAGACTTCGGGTTGCGATAGAACGAGCTGATCCCGCACTTGCCTCCTTGGTGAAGGACGCCTGGAAGGCGGAAGATCCCGATGACCTTTTGCAAAAACATATCTTCCTGAAGGTCATCATCAATCCCGAGGGGCGGGTGAAGGTGGAGAGAGGGCCTTTGGTTCCTATTTTGGAGGCGAAAAAGATTCGGCTTGGCTTGGTTCGGGTGCACAATCAGTCCGGTGGCCAACCTCCCTTGGAGGCAATCATGCACTATTTTGGATCGGATAAGAACCCATTTCGAATCGGCGTGGTGGATCGGAATGATTTCTCGGGCCAGCTTTCAGGAGCTGAGGTCGAATACAAGTTGCTATTACTGGAATGTGGTCAACGGGGAAAACGGGAGGTGACCATTGGCTTTCAGGCGGGAAAAATGACCCAGGACTTGGGATTTCGGGGAGAGGTCCCCGTCCTTTTCGAGGTGAGGTAACCCAGGTTGTGCGGTTGGAGTGATTTTTCACGATTTTTTGGCTTATTTTGGAACCCGGAGTGTGGATTTTCCCGGGAATTGGGAGTATATTGAGTTCATAACGGGATGTAATCCCGATCCGAATACTCATTATGGTCCGCTCCTTGTCTGATTTTATCAATGGTGCCTGTAACTGTCCGCAGGTACGCAGGCTTTTTCAAACAACCTGCATCGGATTGAATGATTGAATGATTGAAAGCCACTTGGAAAACGAGAGGCCATTGCTGGAACCAGGCCACCAAAAAATGGAATTTGTAGTCCCGACTTTTGCAGGCACTTTTGATTATTCCCAGGGAAACCTGAGTTTTCATGGCCCAAACTGGGCAACTTGGAATAATTAAATCCAAATCATGGCCTTTGCCATTCGAGGAAATTTACCCCTTTTTCCACAAGGCCCCTTGTTACCAACTTTCATCCCCTTTAGCCTGACCTTAGCTTTCCAAATAATCACCATTGAAATCTAACCATGACCTCCCGAGTGGTTTTCTTCATCCGTTGGGTTCGTCAGTTTTATCGTCCGATTGCCCCAATAAGCAAGCGTTCACCGCTTGCCCTTGAATCCCTCGAAAGCCGCCTTGTCCCCGATGGCCAAGGATTCTCGCACTTTCTACCCGAATGGAACGGGGATAACTGGCTGCACCCACCGGCATTGGTTGCGACACTTTCTTCCAACACGGTCCTCGTACCCATGGTGGCACCTACTCCTCCCTCCTCTGGACCGGGTGCCGTTCCCCCCGACTTTTCTCAATTCCATTTTCCGACCACCCTTCCCGCCGAAACAATAACCCCAACCTTGTCCACTTCCGTCCTTACCGGAAATTACCAGCGCCATTACACCCTGAATACCCAAAACCCAGACGAGCAGGTTTTCCTGGATGTCCAAATCGAATCTGCCGTCCAATTCGGCTTCACCTCCGTCACCGAATCCGGAACCCTTACCGTTTCCCAAACCATCCAACAAAACGGATCCTTAATAAGCCAAATCGTGGCTTCGGTGATCCCGTTTTCCCAAACGGTCCCCGAAGACACCAATGGCCTCCACTATTTCGGACTCGAGGGAAGCGATGGTGTTCCTGGTTACACCGCCTCGGTGCTTCTGGATTCCCAAATCACCTGGAATCAAGTCTTGTGGTCCGATTCCACCTCTTTCCTGACAACCGGCTTTTGGACCTTTTCCGATAACACTTCTCTTGGCCTTTCGACCATTGATCAATCTTCGCTCACCTACACCTCGACAGCCCAAATTCTTGCCGATGGTGCTAAGGTTGCCACAGATACCACTTCCACTTCGTGGCAGTCGCAACTTACCCTTTCCGATCAACCCACCAACATCCCCAACCTCCTTCTCAGCCAAGACAACACTCTTCCATCGGTCCTTGAGCCTGTCGCCAACACCCATTTCTACCTTCAGTCCCGGGATGCCGGAACCTCCCAGGAAACCTGCATCGATACCTCCATGGGAACCGATTCCACTGTATCAGTGGCCTCATCCTATACGGGGGCCGATTCCTTCCGGTATTTTGATCAAAACACAGTAACTGCCGCAATTACTCCCCAAGCCGCCGATCCTGTCCTCAATACCGAAGCTCAGCCTTTTTCCGGATATGCGACCATCTCCTGGCTGGCCGATTCCCAAACCTCTGGAACCTACTCAGGCTCCGCCCAAGGGAATTTCACTCTTGCCACGCCCACTTCCCCCATAGGAACCCTGACCTATCAGGACATTCGCCACGATATTACGAACACCGATACGCTGACCCTCTCCGAGGAGATCTCCCTCTCTGATGAGGAAACCCAATATTTTGAGCAGACCACATTACAGCAATCCCTGATTCAGCCTTTACTGGTAGAGTCCACCTTCAACCAAACAGTGGGCTATGACTTCCCCCTGATCGTGGGCCCCGTCTTCGATTCCCAAATCACCTCCAACACGCTTGCCTATTCCTATTCCTTATCGCATGGCACCACCCAATCCAGCATCAATGACCAATTCCATCTCCGCTCCAACACCGCCGCAACGGAAGCCACCACGACCACAAACGGCACCCCAGCAAGTAATTTGACCTTTTCAGGCTATGCCAGTGCCTCCGGATCGGACCAAGCTCAAGGGACGATCTCCGGAACCTATGACCTGATCCATGACACTCAAACCATTAACGACCAACTTGCCTACCAATCCGAATGGGATTCGACCGATTTTGGCACCTTGGGTTACCACGAATACGGAACCATCCCTGTTGCCATCCATAGCTCCAGCTACTCCTTAGCAGAAACCACTTCCAACGGATCCTCAAGCCAACAGGGTGGGTTGGATGCCACAAGCAAGCAAATCTCCGGAATCAGTCAAAGCCAGGACCAGTCAACGACCATCATTCCCCAGTTCTGGACCTGGAGCCAACTTTCTGGGGTCAACCAACCGACCCTAACCGAATATCAGACTGGTGTAGGCCAGGAGGTATTCACTTCCACCAGCAACCTGGCCTTTGCCTCCGATGGTAAGGCTACCGGAACATTTGATCTTTCCCTGGTATCAGGTGTAGCCAGCGGCATCACCAGCGCCCTGATTGGCACCCTCTACCTCGATCCAGTAACCGGGACGGTATCCGAGGCATTTGATCCCACTTTGGGGGCATCTCCCACCTATCCCCCTCGCGATTCGATCACCTTCAACGATCAGAGTCAAGCCCTGATCCAGGCGGGTACGGTGTTTCAAACCCAATTGGCCTGGGCCTCGGATGTTCCTACGGGTACTTTCCTTCTGGGCCAATCGGCTCAGATCACAAGCAACTCCCTGGACAATCGGGCATTTGTCTCAAACCATGGCAAGGATCACGCCCAGAACGATGCCACCGATGGTGGCCAAATTCGGGTTATAGACCAGATCATGAGCACTTTTCATGGAGATCTGGTAACCACCACCGCAGTTACGGATAGGGCCATCACCTATGCCGGGCAATCGCAACTGGTTGCCGATGGAAAGCTGGATGTAGCGGAAACAGGCCAAACCGGGGATTACCACTTGGAAGAGCGGATCCGCTACGGGGTCCAGGATACCGAGTCGATCCAATCCCTCTGGTCAAACGATGCCTGGACCGAAACAGGGCACGCCTTCACGGTTGACCATGAGGCGCATGACACCTGGGTCTATAACCAAACGGTCAACCTCCCGAAAAATTCCGATCCGATCATCACCAATAACCCCGATGGATCCACCAGTTCCCAGATTATCAAACTGGGGCAGGATCAATCGACTTTAACCTCAACGGGTGGATACGCTTACCACCTGACCCAATCGGGTTCGCCTACGGATTTTGTGTTTGCACTGGGTCACACCAGTCAATCCCAATCCGGCAAGAACGATACAGGATCTTGGCGGGCTTTGGATGGAAACAGGGGGGCAACTTACGACAATCTGGGAAGTGAAACCAATAACTCCCGGGCCAACCTGTCGGGGAGGGTTCAAAACGGTTCGGTTTACTACGATGGAATTGATGTCTACCAAACCAAGACCACCAGCACCAACAATACCGGATCAGGTTTTGCTCTGGGATCAACGACGAGTTCGCATACCGTAGGCTCCACTCAGACCACCGAAAGCCGGGGAGGAAATTCGAGATCGTGGTACGGAAGCAAATTGGAATCAGGCAACAGCACCACCAACTACACCACGGTTTCCGGGACCATGGGCCAGCCTTTTTCAGGGATGACCCAAACCGGATTTAACACGATGACGCTGTATGGAACTGCGGCCCAAACCGGGATTACCGGGTCGTATGGGAGTAACCAGCATGGACAAACGGCACCGAGTGGACCCGCCCAACTCCCCAATATACCGGCACCCAATTTGGGAAATTGCTCGCCTGAGGCCCAGGCAAAATTAAACACGATCTACAAGGCCTACCGGCAATCGGCCGCAAACCAATCCTATTACGCCTCTCAATACGCCAACCGACCTGGAAATCATTTTGTGGCTCCAAGCCTTGAAAACCAATTGGAACAAATCAAAGCTGGGGTGCTAAATGGATCGTTAAAACCGGAGGTTAATCAGTTCAAGTGGGATCTTCTGGATGAATCAGCCAATTTTAGTGCCGGGTGGGCAGATTCTCTAACGCTTGGTTATTCCAATGATTTTCGGAATTGGGCTAGCATAAATGATGGTATCTATCATGGAGGTGCCACATATCAAACCGGGCAACTTTTTGGAGCCGTTCACAGTGTTGCCCTTGCGGGGTTAGGTACCTCTTCATTGGCAATGGAGATAAGAGTTCCAATCCTACGAAATGTATTAGTGCTTGATGGAGGAGGAGCACTAAGAATTGCCCCCACAATCGCAACAACCATTACAAATGTTGGAACGAAACAACTGGGCATGGTTGTTGGCGGAGGGTTTGGAATCCTACATGCAAGGAGAATGGAGAAAAATGGGAATTCAAACAACGGTTCAAAGATTACATTTGGCCATGGTGAAAGGCATTTAGAAGGAAGTGGCCTTTCGCAATCTTCTGTGGAGAAGGCAATTCAAAATTCTGTTTTGTCAAATCGATATTCGGGTAGTTATTGGGGATGGGTTCAAATAGAAGGAAAATGGATTCAATATCGTGCATATGCCTTGCACGACGGTACATTCCATATAGGAACCTATATGCGAGTCCCCCAAAATATTTCCAATTCAAGGCTACCATGAAAAACCAATTATTTCGTGCAATTCAACCGCAAGAACAACGTGTAATCAGTAGCCTTCTTGTCGAACCGTTTCCCGGACGAGACGAAATATTTGAACAGATGGCGACAGCGATGGCAAAAACGATCGATGAAAATGGAAGTTTAGAATTTTTAATCAATTCCTTAACAAAACTCAACCATGTCAAATATGTAGTTCCAGTTGAAGGAGAATATGAAGATAGGGATGGGGGAACTGTTCATGTTTTATTGCATGTTTCAGGTGATAAAATCCATGAACTTGAATTTTTTAGGGAGGATGGAGCACGAGTTCTATCTTGGCCTGTCACCGCTTTATTAAGGGTTTTCGTACCCCAATAAGCATATAATTGTATTCCAAGTGTTCGGCGACAATTACATATCCCAACCGCATTGACCCAAGCACTAGGTTAACCCAAGTTACTCGGTTGAAGTGCTTTTTTACGATTTTTTGGCCAATTTCGGACCACGGATTGTGGTTTTTCCCGGTATTTGGAGTATATCGAGTTTAAAACGGCATATATTCCCGACCCAAGTTACTTGAATTGCCCGCTCCTTGTGCGAATTGAACAGGGGCGTTTGCAAGTGTTCACAGGATTCTTGCAATGTTTCAAACCAACTGCTGCGGTTTGAGCGGTTGAAGATCATTGGGAATCAGGAACAAACGAATTGAACCAGAGCCCAAGACGGGGATTGGTAGTCCCGATTTTTTACGCCTGCTTTGAAGATACCCGGGAAAAACAGGGTTTTCATGGTCCCAACTGCGTAACTTGGGGTAAAGGGATGGCAAACGGGATTTGAAGCGTGTGCCCAGGGGTCCAAACAGGACAGAATCCAAACCAATCCCTTCCCACCCAAAGCCAAAACAAAAGAAAAAGCGATGCGGCTCGCCATTTGATTCCATTAGCCGGTTTTTTTCAAGGGCATTAACCCGGAATGGTAACCCCATTTTTCCAGCTGTCGGAGCGATTGTTGTTAAAATGGGGGTTATGGAAAGGAAACCGGGTGATTTTAACACCCTTCTTTCCATCCTTGCTTTTCCCAAACCACAAATCGGTGTAGGATAGTTGTTTGGATCTCAACTCGAACGAATACGGAATCGGCATGACCGGCACTTTGTTGCTTTTGGCTTGGACACCCCCGGGTTGGCTGGTGGGTCTGCTCAACCTCGGCCTTTGGATCGTTGGGCTCTTCCTTATCCTGATCATTTTGCTGCAAAGCGGTAAAGGTGGCGGGTTGGCAGGTGCCTTTGGGGGCGCCGGGGGCCAAAGTGCCTTTGGAAGCCGCATGGGGGATGAGTTCACCAAAATCACTTTATATGTTGCCTTGGTTTGGTTTTTGATGTTGATGCTGGTGATCAAACTGGCACCTCTTTCTGTGGAAATACCGGTTGCCGGTCCTGAGCCGGTGCAAAGTACTGAGGGTGGGGCCCCCGAAACCGGTTTGCCCCTTGGCGGCCCGGGTTTGCCCGCTCCGGAAGGCCTCCCGGTTCCTGAAGCCAAGTAATTCCCCGGTTTTCTGACTTCGGAGTTGCACCTGTGCTGCGAAGCATGACCGGTTTTGGTGAGTCGTCCACCGTAATCCATGGTTGGCAAATCCGGGTTGAAATCCGTTCGGTCAACAACCGCCACCTTAAAGTAAGCCTGCGTGCCGAAGATGGTCTTCAGTGTTTTGAGGCAGAGGTGGAGCGGATAGTCCGTTCCGCCCTTCATCGTGGTACAGTTCAAGTTTCCTTGGAGAGCGTTCGCCCCAGCCGAGCCGATGTTTACCAAATCAACAAGGTGGCGTTAAGCGCATATTTGGGTCAGGTTTCCGAGGTTTTGGGTGGTCCCATTCCGGATTCCAGCCTCGGTTCAATCGTTTCTGGCCTCCTGGCTTTGCCTGGAGTGGTTTCCGATCAAATGGGTCGGGGTTCAGTAAGCCGGGATAGAAACGAAGACTGGGCCAACATCCGCCCGGTGTTGGATCAGGCGATAAACCAACTGGGCCAGATGCGCCAATGTGAGGGCGCCAACATGGCTTTGGAGCTATTGGCCATGTCGGGCCAGGTTCGTGGCTTTTTGGCCCAGGTTCGGCTCAGAAATCCATTGAGCCTGGTTCAGCAACAGGAGAGGTTGCGCGAGCGGGTGAGCCAACTTCTTGCCCTTCACGAGCCTCCGGTTCATGTGGATACATCGCATTTGGCAAGGGAAATTGCCCTTTTAGCCGATCGGGTAGACATCAGTGAGGAAATCGTTCGTCTGGAAAGTCACCTGGAACAGTTTGATTCGATGATGGCGGCTAGGTCGCCGGCGGAAGGAATGGGAAGAAAGCTCGAGTTCCTTATTCAGGAGATGGGGCGCGAGGCAAATACCATGGGCTCCAAATCGCCGGATGTGGAGATTAGCCGAACCGTGGTGGAGATCAAGGCGACGATGGAACGGATTCGGGAACTGGTGCTCAATGTCGAGTGAGTGGATAGCCCCTGACGGTTTGGGACGAGTGGTAATCCTTTCCGGGCCAAGCGGTGTGGGCAAAACCACAGTAAGCCAAAGGCTTTTGGCCCTAGGTTTGCCCCTTCGGCGGGTAGTAACCACGACAACCCGCCTGCCGAGGCCGGATGAGGTTTGCGGTGTGGATTATCATTTTTTTAGCGATCCGGAATTCGATCAGGCGTTGGCCGCGGGCGGGTTTCTGGAGTCAGCCATGGTCCATGGAAAGCGCTATGGAACCCGGTGGAGTTCCTTGTGCGAGGCAGCCCAGGGGGGCTATGGGGTGTTGTTGGTGATCGATGTTAAGGGTGCAATGCAAGTGCGAAAGCGCTTGCCTAAAACCCATTCGATTTTCCTGCTTCCTCCAAGTGAAGAAGCCCTTGTGGAGCGGATCCACAAGCGGCAAAGCGAGTCCGAGGAGTCTCTCCAGCGTCGTCTCAAGACGGCGCAGGGGGAAATTCCCATGGCAAACTCGTATGATTTCAGTGTGGTGAACGAGAATTTGGATCAGACCGTGACCCTTTTGGGCAACCACCTTAGGGAGTTGCTTGAACGGGAAAGCGTGTCTCGTTGAGGGGCATCCCATGCATGATGAACTGAAGGAAGAGACGATAGTAAACAAGGTTGGTGGACAGTTCAAACTGTCCACGCTGATCCAAAAACGAATGGTTGAACTCAACCGGCCCGGAGCCAAGCCCTTGGTCGATCTTAGGACTCATGACAAAATGGCCATCGTCATCCAGGAGATCCTTCAGGACAAGATCTATCTCGATAATTCGGGAGCTGTGGCAAGGAGCAATGTCTCGGCTACGGAACAAGCCCGTCAGGCAATGTTGGGTGATGTTTCTGGCGATGTTTGAAAAAGGGCTATACCCGATTGTTATTTTCCCTTTGCGTTGAATGTGCTTGGGTATTCCACGGAGTGAGCCATGGCCGAGAGCGTACCATCACCATCCCCCCGTTTTGAAGGCCAGGGAACAGAATCCACCTACCAGGCACTGAGCATTCTCAGTGTGGTGGCCATGGTGGTGGGCTCGGTGTTTGGATTCGTGGTCATTCTGGGAAGCCTGACGGCGTTTCTTGGGACAACGCCGTTTTTGTTGCCCTTTTGGGCAGCGGTTTTCCCGATGGTTGCGATATTGGCCGGCTGGATCGCCTTGGCCCAGATCCGCGACTCAGCGGGCTCCCTTACAGGTAGGGGCTTTGCCTGGATTGGAATCAATGCCGCTTTCATGACCGGCCTTGTCTATGTCACCTACTTCATGGCCAACAACCTTGCGGTGCGTAAACAAGCCGAGGATTTTGCCAATCAATATTTTGAAACGGTCATGAAAGGACAACCGGAACCCAGTTTTCTCTACATGGTCAAGCCCGCGGAAAGGCCCTCAACCAGAGACATCGAACGACTGAGACCGATCCTCGAAGTTACTTACAACACCACCCAGGAGCCAACCCAGGTAGGGGCCTTTACCCAATACCAGATGGAAATGCACTATCGCTTGATGACCCTGTTTGGCGATAAAGCCACCTTCCGGATGATCCATGCCGGATTTCCCGATTTTGTCGAAGGCGGCTATATTGTCGCCATGCTTTATGAGGTCAAAACCGAGGCCATGGACCTTCGGCTCAATTTGCGCGTGCATTCCGCCACCACCGGCAAGGGGCGTGAATGGTATGTGATTCCAAAGAGTGTGCAGAACGGCGAGCGTACCCTGCATCCAAAGGGGGAAAAGTTCGTCGACCAATCCAAGGCGGCAATCAAGGCAATTGAAGCCTTTCAAAATCAGATGACCAGGATGAAATTGGGATCTCCCTCGGCAGATCCTGATTTTGACAAGGCATTTCTGTCAAGTATTGCAGGGATTGGGGTCACTAAATCGGACAACGAGGCCCAGAATGCCAGCTACAATCAAAAGAGGGATGCCTTCTTCGGCCCGGCAGATGGCAAGCCTGGCCGGTTCCTTAGCCCCATTGGAAAATCGTTCTACAGTGATGCCAACCTTAGGGCTGGATTTGTAGCCGAGGTCAATAGGGCTTTCACCGTAGGATCAGGGTATTATCCCTATATTCCAACATGGTTTTCGGCAACCACCGAATTTGCGCTTCCCTTTTTACGCGAAAAAGAGGGGCAACTGGAATTTACCACCGATTGCATGCTTGGTTTTATCCCCCGAACCGTGATCAACGGCAAATTGACTTTGCGGGCGGTCCCGAATTCCGATCCGACCAAGCCCGAATCCTGGCGTGTTTCCGGTTTGGAACTCATACGCGGTCGAAGCCTGTCCAAGGCTCCGGAACAAAAATGATCCCAATGCATCCCCCCATCCGGTTAACTCCATGAAGTGCATCGTCCTTGGGGGGGGGTGTTTTTGGTGCATTGAAGCGGTCTTTGAGCAAATTCAGGGTGTGACCAAAGTCGTTTCAGGTTATGCGGGCGGTAAAATCGATCTACCTACTTATGAACAGGTCTGCACAGGCCGTACCGGCCATGCCGAGGTGCTTTGCCTGGATTACGATCCCGGTGAGGTTTCCCTTGACCAATTACTGGATGTGTTTTTCGTGGTCCACAATCCAACCACTCTCAACCAACAGGGGGCGGACAAGGGCACCCAATATCGGTCGGTGGCCTACTATGCCAATCCTTTGGAAGAGGTTGCCATTCGGGAAGCCATAAATCGTTGCGAGGTGTCTCAAACCTGGCCTGGCCGGGTGGTTACCGAGGTAGCTCCCCTCCCCAGGTTTTTTCCTGCCGAAGCCTACCATCAAGGCTATTTCAGACAACACCCCAACCAGCCTTATTGCCTTTTTTCCGCCGCCCCCAAGGTGGCCAAATTCCTCCACCATTTTCCCGAATTGGCCAAAGAGGGCGTTTAAGGTTTCTGGTTGAGTTCCATTGGAAAGGTTTTGGTCCGTGTCCCAGGATGATCATTTTTGTTCGCTCGAACATCTGAAATTTGACAACCGTTTCACCCGTGATTTGCCTGCCGACCCATGGGCGGCAAATGCTCGCCGCCAGGTGCAAAAATCCTGCTATTCCCGGGTAAAGCCAACGCCTGTCCCGGGCCCCAGGTTGGTGGTCCATTCCAGGGAAGTTGCCGAATTATTGGGAATGACGGGGGAAATGGTGGCCTCAGTGGATTTTGCCCAGGTGTTTGCCGGCAACAAAGTACTCCCTGTTATGGACCCTTTTGCCATGTGTTATGGGGGACATCAGTTTGGCCAATGGGCGGGACAATTGGGGGATGGGAGGGCGATAAACCTTGGCGAGCTGGTCAACCCGGAGGGCCAGAGGTGGACCCTTCAGCTCAAAGGGGCGGGACCGACCCCGTATTCGCGGACGGCGGATGGACTTGCCGTGTTGCGCTCTTCGGTCAGGGAGTTTTTATGCAGCGAGGCGATGCACCACCTTGGTGTGCCAACAACCCGGGCCCTCAGCCTTTGCCTGACGGGCGATAAAGTCATGCGAGACATGTTTTACAATGGCAACCCCCAAGCCGAGCCTGGTGCCGTGGTTTGTCGCGTTGCCCAATCGTTCCTTCGATTTGGCAATTTTGAGATCTTTTCTTCCCGCAATGACCTCGAAACGCTTGGAAAGTTGGTGGAATTTACGATTTGTAACGACTTTCCCCACTTGGGAGAGCCAACCCCTGCCACGATTGCCCGCTGGTTTCACGAGATTTGTGAACGCACAGCCACCATGGTTGTTCATTGGATGCGGGTTGGTTTCGTCCATGGCGTCATGAATACAGACAACATGTCCATTCTCGGGCTAACCATTGATTATGGCCCCTATGGTTGGGTCGAAGATTATAATCCGTCCTGGACCCCAAACACCACGGACGCTTCGGGTAGGCGATATTGCTATGGTAACCAACCCAGGATCGCCCTGTGGAACCTTGCCCAATTGGGTAATGCCCTGATCCCTTTGGGTGGTGAGGTTGAACCTTTTCAAAAGGGGATCGAAGCCTTTTCGGCATCGTATGCCCTCGGACGGGAAACCATGCTGGGACAAAAATTGGGGATAAGCACCTTCCAAAGTAACGATGTCGCCTTGGCCGAGGAGTTGTTTTCCCTGTTTGGCATGGCCGAGACCGACATGACCTTGTTCTTTCGTGCGTTGGCAAGGCTTGACACCCAAACCGAAACGACGCCTGCCGGGATAAAGGAATTGATTGGTGAGGCATTTTACTCAATCGATGAGCTGAAAGGCGAGCTGTTGACCAAGTGGGCCGATTGGGTTTTCCGTTACCAGGCAAGGCTCAAGGGGGATGGGTTGCCAGATGGGATTCGCAGGGAAAGGATGAATGCCGTCAATCCGAAATTCGTGCTACGAAATTATCTTGCCCAGGAGGCGATCGACCTTGCTGAACAGGGTGATTTTTCCCTTATTCGAGAGTTGTTGGAGGTATTAAGGCTTCCTTATGATGAGCAGGCAGGCCGGGAACGATTCGCCCAAAAACGGCCTGATTGGGCCAGGCACCGGGCCGGATGTTCCATGCTTTCGTGCAGCTCCTAAGCCCTTAAGACCTAACCATCGCGTTTGGCTTCAAGCTCTTGCCAGCGACCATAAAGGCGCTCAACTTCCTTTTGGGCCTCCTCAAGCAAACGGCAGGCATTCATCAACACAACATGCCCCAGGGTGCCGCTGCGTTCCACCTCGGCCAATCGGTCCGTGACGGATTCTTCTGCGGCCAAAAGTGACCCCTCAATCGTTTCCAGTTCTTGCTGTTCCTTGTAGGTGAGCTTTTTTCTGGACTTGGGGGCAACCGGTTTGGTCGAAGAAGAGGCGGCTTTGGCGTTACTATTTCGAACCTTGGCGGCCTCCTGTTGGGAGCGTTCATAGGCCGCTAGCCATTGACCAACGGAAGCATATCTCCCGGCGGTACCCAGTCCATCCAGACCGATGATTTCGGTACAAATTCGATCGAGTAACTCCCGATCATGACTGACTATGCAAAGTGCTCCGGGGAACTCAAGAAGGGTTTCTTCCAGCACCTCAAGGGCCGGAATGTCCAAGTCGTTGGTCGGTTCGTCGAGAAGGAGCAGGTCGGCAGGAAGGAGCATCATTTGGGCCATCCGCAAACGCGCCTGTTCCCCCCCGGAAAGCGAGGCAACCAGCAGGTCCAGTTGATCCTCGCGGAAGAGGAATTGCTTGGCCCAGGCAACCACATGAATCGTCCGGTTGTTGTGGACCACCATGTCCCCATTGGGACATAGTGCCTTGCGGAGGGTCTGGGTCGTATCCAAGGCGGCCCGGCCCTGTTCAAACATCACCTTGCGAAGGCCATCGGCTTCGGTGATGGTCCCGGCATCGGGCAAATGCTCCCCTGCAAGAGTTCGCAAAAGCACGCTTTTGCCGCTCCCATTTGCTCCCAACAGTCCAATTTTGGTTCCAGGGGTCAGGATCAGGTCCAAACCCGAAAAGAGGGGTTTGCCCCCCATCTGTTTGCCAAGTCCCACCACCGTAAGGAGTTTTCTGGATTGGCGACCCGTGCCGACAAAAGCGATCCCGGCGGCACCTGTTGACGCATTCCTGTATTTGAGTTCCGAAAGCTCATCGCGGCGCTTTGCCGCATCCTCTATCCGCGAAGACGCCTTGCAGGTTCGAGCCGCCGCTTTTCGTCCAAGCCATTCCGTTTCCCGGCGGACCTGATTGGCAACCGATTCTTGTTGTCGGGCCTGACCTTCCAGAAAATCCTCTCGCCGTTGGACAAACCCATCGTAGGATTCGGCCACCCGAAAGGTCCCCGTTGGATAGGTTCGATTGATCTCCATGATATCATCGGCCACGGCTCGCAAAAAAGCACGGTCATGCGTTGCCACCAGATAGGCAAACGATGCCGATCGCAGGAGTCGCTCTAACCAAAGGATGCCGGGCAGGTCGAGGTGGTTGGTCGGTTCATCCAAAAGGAGGAGGTCCGGCTGACAGACAATCGCACGGGCAAGGCTCAATCGTTTTCGCCAGCCCCCTGATAGCTCATGGGAGGCTTGATGGGGATCTTCAAAGCCAAACTGATCAAGGATTATGTTGGTCCGGGTTTCACGGTCATGGTCGTCCATGGGCTCCTTGGCCAATTCCAACAAAACCACATTGCGAACCGACAACCCTTGCTCGAACTTGTCATCCTGAGCCACGAAACCAAGTTTTGCGGACCGCCTGAGAGAGCGAATTCCCTCGTTGGCTTCGTCTATGCCTGAAAGGATGTTTAGCAGGGTGGACTTGCCTGCTCCATTTGGTCCGATGAGCCCGACCCGTTCCCCAACCGAGAGATCAAATGACAATTCGCGAAACAAAGGTCTCGGTCCAAAGGCCTTGGTCAGCCCTTGGACCCCAAGCAAAACACTCATTCCCACCCTCAACCACGGCAATGCATTTCGGCATCGTTGCCAAAAGGTTCAGTCTACGGATTGGACCCTTGAGGAAGGCCCCTATTCCATTGCCCTTTGAAAAGTCCTTTTCTTCATTTCCGGGGAGGGCATTTCCATGACCTGATAGCAGGCGTTTTCAAAGCCCAAGCGATGGTAAACAGCCTGGGCGGTATGATTTTCGTTTTCAACATAGAGCCTCAGCCCGACGACCGAAACGCCCTCTTCAGTAGCAAAAACTTTTGCCTCCAGGCAAATGGCATCGACCAGAGAAGCAAAGACCCCTTTGCCCCTCCATCCCGATTCGACATAAACGCTTTGAAGCCACCAGATCCAGCCATTGCGCCAATCGGACCATTCGGGCGTCGTCATGGCCTGGCCCATGACCTGATTTTCGGCAATTGCCACCCAATAGCGGACATGGTTGGGTCGCTCCAAGGCGCCCTGAACCCCTGCGTGAAGGAGGGAAGGATCGAGTATTTTGCCCTCGGTTTCCAGAGCCATTGCGGCGTTTTGGCGGGAAATGGCTGGGGTATCCTCCCAAACCGCCCGTCGGACCCTCCAATTTTGACTCATTACGACGCTTCTCCCTAGGAAAGTCATGGATCTTGGGATATAATTGCCTTCTTACCGATCCAGGAAGTTTTGGGGCATAAATCCCCTATTTGAGGTTACCATGGGACATCGCAAAACCACCCGCGACCTGACCATTTTCGATCAAAAAGTATCGCGTGTTTGCAACGGCAAAGTCAAAATCAAGGAACGCTCCCGTCGCCACAACCGATTGGTGACCGCCCTGAAGGCAGGACAAAGGACACCGACTGTCATCAGCTGGTTATCCCAGGAAGTGGGCCTCACCGGAAAACAGCTTGCTGATGAGAACATTATCGCAGAATACCTGAAGACCGTCTAATTTCGCATTTGGTCTCCAGCCAGTTAGGGCCAAGACCTTCTTTCATGCATGCCAGGCACGAGCTTGGGGAACCCCCAAGCTCGTTTTCGTGGCAATATGCCCTTGGCAAATAGTACCTCGATGGTGCAAAATAGCACTGGTAACCCTTGAATGTGGTTCACCTTGGGGCCCAACACTTCCATGAATCGCTTTTCGTTCAACCGCCGTCAGTGGCTTGGGGCAAACATCACCTATGGGCTGCCCTTGGCGCTTTGTGGTTTGAAACCCCTTGCTACCCGGGCCTATCAGTCTCCCTCCGAGGCGATCCGGATTGCTGCCATTGGCACAGGCGGTCAGGGCGCCTCCAACATGGGCCACCAACTCAAAAACATTATTGCCGTCTGCGATGTCGACCGCAAACGCTTGGGGACCGCGGCGGACCGGGTCCAAAAAGCCAATGGTAGGGCTCCCATCACCGTGGGAGATTATCGCCGTATCCTCGACAACAAGGACATTGATGCGGTAATGGTTTCCACCCCTGACCATTGGCACGCCCGCATCGTCGTCGATGCCTGCGAGGCGGGCAAGCATGTCTATTGCGAGAAACCACTGACCCTAACGGTTAAAGAAGGGCGTGCTATTGTCAATGCAGCCCGCAAACACAAACGGATCGTCCAAACCGGAAGCCAACAACGGTCCGGCAAGAATTTTGAGCTCGCCTGTCAGCTGACACGCAAGGGAGTCCTTGGCAAGCTGAGCAAAGTTGAAGTGGGCATTCCCAATGTGAATTTTGCCGGTCCCCCGGTAGCTGACTCTTCTGCTCCGGCCGAGTTGGATTATGATCTATGGCTAGGCCCGGCTCCCAAACGACCATTCAATACCAAGCGGGTGCATTACAATTTCCGCTTCTTCTGGGACTATTCCGGCGGCCAAATGACCAATTTCGGCGCCCATCATCTGGATATTGCCCAGTGGGGCCTTGGGATGGACAACTCCGGCCCGGTTTCCATTTCAGGAACGGTCACTTATCACCCGGACAACTGGTTTGAAGTGCCGATGTCCTCCAAGGTCGATTATCTCTACCCGGGTGGGATCCATTTAGTCCTCGGCCAAGGCGACAATTCCATCAAGGGTGGGACAAAATTCATTGGCGAAAAAGGGTGGATCTATGTTTCGCGAGGGGTTCTAAATGCCTCGGACAAAGCTCTCCTTGGTGAGGTTCCCAAGGAGGCCCTCAAAGCCGATGCCAGTTTGGACCACCACAAAAATTGGCTGGATTGCATCAAATCGGGAAAACTCCCCGCTGCGGATGCCGAGATTGGCCACCGAAGTGCCACGATTTGCCACCTTGGGAATATTGCCTCCCGGGTTAAGCGGCCGATTCAATGGGATCCGGTTAAGGAAACCATCCCCGGGGACAAAGAGGCCGAAGCAATGTTAAGCCGGCCTTACCGGGGCCCATGGAAGAATCCTGTTTAGGCATCCCCGAAAGGGCAGAATGGTAGGCAAGCACCCTTAACCTCTTGGGTGCTTGCTTTTTTGAGGTCGGCACTTTTTATCCCAAGTCACGCATCGGGAGTGACTTTATATGTTTTTTAGTCTATTTTTGCTGACGGAGTGTGGCCTTTCCCGGAAATTGGGAGTATATCGAGTTCAAAACGGCCATTAGTCCCGACCAAAGTACTTGATATTGGCCGCTATTTGTGCGATTTGAACCTGGGCGTTTGAAATGGTTCGCTGGCACTCTGGCTGGTTCCAATCCAACTCCCCAGATTTGACCGACTGAAAGCCAAAGGGAAATCGGGGCTAAGGTGTGACCCTGAATCCTAAAAAGGGATTTTGTAGGCCCGACTTTGGCAGGCGGGATTGGATTTTTCCGTGAACACCAGGTTTTCAGGGTCCGAACTGCGTAACCAGGGTTCGACTGGACAAAGGCCATTCCTCTTTGTATCATTGCATTAATACAACATACTGGTGCGGGGATCGTTTTCGTTCTCCTGACCAAATCCGGGGAGGCAAAAAGGTGCACATTCACATCAGCACCCAGGATGGCATTCCGCTTTACCAGCAAATCGTCCGGCAGTTCAAAAACCTGATTGCCTCAGGCTTGCTGGAGCCAGGAGGCGAACTCCCCTCCATTCGTATTCTGGCCGAGCAATTGTTGGTGAACCCCAACACTGTGGCAAGGGCCTACCGCGAGTTGGAAGCCGCAGGCTTTGTCGAAAAACGACGCACCGCAGGAACCTTTGTTACGGACGGACCTTCCCCCTTGGCCCGGCGGGAAAAAATGCGCCTCCTGATGGATCGGATCGACGCCCTTTTGGCGGAGTGTCACCAGATGCGGATTCCCATCAAAGATCTGGAGGAATTGGTTTGTCAACGGGCTAAAACCTACCCTTCGAAAAGCACCGGAGAACATGGATCATGACCGAAAACATCTTGGAAATCCAATCCCTGCGCAGACAATTTGGCGAGACAACCGCCCTTGATGGTGTTTCCTTAACCGTGCCAAAGGGTGGGGTTTTTGGCCTCATTGGAGGCAACGGTGCCGGAAAAACCACCTTGATAAAACATACTCTTGGCTTACTCAAGGCCCAATCCGGGTCGGTCCGCGTTTTTGGTCTCGACCCGGTGGCAGATCCGGTTGGGACATTGGGTCGAATCGGTTATTTGTCAGAAAACCGGGAACTATCCGACTGGATGCGCATTCACCAGATCATTTCCTACACCAGTGCTTTTTATCCAAACTGGGATCCAGTCTACGCAGAAAGGTTGCGCTCGGATTTTGACTTGGATCCCATGGCGAACATCCATTCCCTCTCCCGGGGACAAAGGGCCCGTACCGGCCTGCTCCTCGCCCTGGCCCATCGGCCAGATTTCCTTATCCTGGACGAACCCTCCTCCGGTCTGGACCCCGTCGTTCGCCGCGATATTTTAGGCGCAATCATCCGCACGATTGCCGACGAGGGACGCACCGTGTTGTTTTCCTCGCATTTGCTCGACGAGGTCGAACGGGTTGCCGATCACATTGCGATTTTGCACCAGGGGAGGATCCAGCTTTCTTCCCCCATGGAAAAAGTCTTGTTAGACCACAAACGGGTGCAATATCGCCTACCGGCCGAGGTGGACAGGTTTCCCGCCAATGGCATTTGGCTTCTGGCGGAGGGATTTGGCCGGGATTGGTCCGTGGTCACTGCTGCTTCCACAGAGGCAATCCACGAAGTCACAAAGGCGATGGGCGCCCTGATTCAATCCATTGAGCCATTAAGCCTCGAAGATATTTTTGTGGCCCGAATTACGGCAAAATCCTCAGCTGGGGAAACAGGCTCATGAGCAACCCCCTGACTGTTAAAATCATTCGTGCCGTAATGGGCGACATTGCCCGAAGGGGCTGGCTTCCCCTCCTCCTGGGTTTCGTTGGGGCCTTTTCCCTCCCGGTAATGCTGCTGGGTGTTTTCAAGGCACGCGGAATCCTTGCTGGCAATGACCCGGACATGATCATCATTTATTTTATTTTTGCCGAGATAATGGGCATGGTATTCGGCTCCGCAGTTCTCCATGCCATGGGATCACCCAGTCGCCTTTATTCTTTACCCATTTCAGATCTTTCTATTGGCTTGGTTCAGATGGTCCCGGCTACCCTATTAGTCGTCTGTCAAACGGTGCTATCGGGTTGGATCCTCAACCTGCTTTTTGACCTACCCTGGCCATGGTTGGGCCTTGCCCTTTGTTTTTCTGTAATCTTTGCCACCTTTCAGGCTGGCCTGATCCTGTTTTACCAATCGCTTTGGATGGTTCCCGCCCTGGTGGGGCCCATGATCCTCGAAGGATTTTGGTTAAAAAGCCGCCATGGACCGGTTTTTGCCCAACCCAATAGCTATTGGGAAACCCTTACTCTTTTTGAGGTCCTCGTCATGGCTTTGGCCTTGGCCTTGGCCTACCGCATTGGGATTTGGGGAATCAATCGCCAACGCCATGGCCTGCAATGGGAAAGTTCGCTTTTTGAATATTTGGCCAAATTTTTTAATGCCCTGTTCGGAAAACGCCGTACCGCATTAACCTCTCCCATTCATGCCCAGGAATGGGCCGAATGGACGAAAAAAGGATGGTTTCTCCCAATAGCGGTGACAATGGTGCTTTTTATAACGGTTTTTATCTGGGGTTGTTCCTCCCGCAAGGCGGCTGACCTTGTCTACACACTGTTGATTCAAGGGTGGTTTTTTTCTGTCCTTTGCCTGATTACCGGATTACTCCTGGGGCATATGGGAACCACAGATTCTTCCCTGGGAATCAACCAATTCCTTGCGACTAAACCGATTCAAACAGCCTCGCTAAGTTCCATCCTGCTTAAAACCGCCATGAAATCCATACTATTGGCGGTAATTCCCTGGCTATTTCTCCTGTCGTTGGCCCTGGTTTTTGCTCCAGACCATGCCACCCACCATCCGGATGTGGAATTTTCCTGGTGGTATTTTCCTGGTGTGATTTTATCCGCCTGGGCAACCATGTCCGCTACGCTCTGCCTGGCCCTTACCGGGAGGTCAACAAGCATTACCCTTCCGCTGGCACTTTATTGTGGTTGGTTGATTGTTATGGTTACCGTAAGCAATATGGCACCAAAATGGGTGTCAGAAATCTTTTTCTTCTCGGTGGTTAGTCTCTTTGGAGTGGCTCTGTTTGCCATCACCCTGATCGCTTGGGGGGTGGCCTTGAAACGAAAGGTTTTGTCAGCCAGTCAGGCACTGTTGGCAGCCGGGTTTCTTGCCCTGATAATGTCCCTGGCCGGGTGGCAATATTCTGACCGGATGCCTGGCGGACTTCACTTTTTCATCCTGATTCTGGGGCTTTTATCCCTGACTGTTTTTCCCTTTGCGGGGGCTCCCATTGCCCTTGCCTGGAACCGGACACGATAACGGATCCCTTTTTCATGGAGGGAAAGACTAAGCACAAACCCTATCAAAAAGGTCGAATTCCCCCTCAACCCAATAAATGTTGGGAAGATCCATCCTGGTTTTGGTGAATTGGGGATGCCCGCTTTGGTGCATAAGCAAAAGCAGGCGACCATATTCGGCGGAAGTGGGATCAGGAAATACCTTGTCCAATTCGCGAAACAGGAGTCGTTCGGTTTCCGAAAGGGGGGTTGGGTAATCACGCAATTTCATCTCGGGAGTGCTGTCCTGACCGGGAAGCAGGGCAGTTTTCAGGATAATCCTTGAACCCGATATTTCGGCCGGAAACCGCAGGGCCCTGACCATCAACACCAATGGCCTGGCATCGGTGTGCCTTTTCGTTTCTTTCGGGACCGTTTGGGGTAACAGGTTCGGATAATTCAGGGAAGAAAAGTCCAATCCGCCACCTTCCCATTGTTTGGCATGGCCCTTGTGAAACCAGTCACAAGGGGCAAACAGGGACAAAAAAAGCTGCCCTTGGAAGCGTTCCACTGTAGCCGGGGCAAAATGCAACAAAAGATACAAGGCCTCTATTTTATGGTAAGAATCGAGCTTTTGTCCGAGAAACCGCTGGACCACCCTTTGCAAGGCATGGTCGGTGAAATAGATGTCCATTTCATTGCCATCAACACCTATTTTCCTGCGGGTAAAACTGGACCATAAATAGGATCCATGGGCATCCTTTACACCCAGTAGCTTTTGAATGACGACAAACAGTTTTCGGGTTTGGGAAACACAGATTCGAAAGCCTTCCGCAGGCAGAAAGTTGGCTACCGTTTCTTCTCCAAGGGTTGCCAGAAGAAAATCGCCAATGAGGGTACAACAATGGGAGACGCTTCGGGAATCGGTTGCGATCTCTCCTTTGACCAGGTCTTTGAGAAATTCCCGGCAAAGGTCCCATCCGGGAGGGGCTTTTCTTCCTTCGTGAATGGCATATCGGGTGAACTGGGCTTCGATGAGACCGGCCAGGTCTCCTTTGGCAATTCCACGGTTTTCGATGACGATTTCCGGGTAAAGCCTTTCAATGGTCTCCCGGTGTTTTTGCTGGCGGTATTTTTCTTTGCGTGCTTTATCCCGATTTTGCATGGATTGGGGGCCCATTAAGAAATCCTTAGGGATGGGAGCCATTCTCTATTCAAGGAGTATTCCCTCCTCCCAACCAAAAATTTCCAAAAAAAGGGCCCAAATGGCTTTTCGAATCGAAAAGGGGGTCCCAATGGGATGAAAAGGTGCCCAGTTGCATTAACACTCCATGAAGGCGGGATTTGTCCCTTGACGATTGCTTGAATACTTTGAGATAACTTATCTTAGGCGGTAATCCAGAGCCGTTGGGACCATTTGGGGCAACGCCCACCTAACCCCGGGAAACTCATGAAAACCCTTAACATCCATATCGTCGAAGACGAGGACCAATTGCGGGAAACGATGGCCCTTGCCCTTGCCGAGGAGGGGTATTGTCCCACGATGTCCCAGGACATCACCTATCCGATCAAAAGAATGATTCCGAAAGGAACGGACCTTGTTTTATTGGACCTGATGTTGCCTGGGGGTAGCGGATTTGAAGTCATTCGCCACCTGAAGCAGGACACCAATATCCCAGTAATAGTAGTCTCTGCCATGGACGCCCTTGATGATCGAATCAAGGGGCTTGACCTTGGTGCGGATGACTACATTACCAAACCTTTTAGTGCCAAGGAGCTTTTGGCCCGGATCCGTTGTGTCGCCAGGCGGATGGGAATGACGAATGTTCCTTCTCAGGAACTAACTTGTGGATCCATCCGGCTCAACCTGGGAGATCGCAAGGCTACCAGGGATGGTGAGGATGTCCCCCTCACCAAAAGGGAATTTGAAATTATGGAATTATTGGCGATGAATCGTGGACGGGTGGTGACCCGGGAAGAATTGCTTGAAAAGCTATCCGACCAGGAGGGAGAGCTGACTTCCAATTCGCTGGATGTTCATATTTATAATCTCCGCAGGAAATTTGACCCTGAAACGATTCAAACAAGCAGAGGCATCGGTTTCCAAATCTGTGACGATGGGTCATGAAACACATAGGCCTTCCGGGCGCAAAGTCGGTCGTTTTTCTGGTGGCTGGGGTAATTCTCGTTTCCCTTGCTTTGGGGGGCCTTTGGCTGCGTGAGGTTTTCCCCACGGAGTGGCCAATCGCTCTGGGCATAAGTGCCTTGATGATCCTTCTTATCATTGTTTTGATCCTGATCGTATGGTGGAAAGTGACCAACCGGCTGGTTCAACGACTTCATCATATGGCCGATGTGGCCAAAGATGTGGAATTTGACCAGCGCCGAAACCGTATTTCTCTGGAAGACCTTCCACCCCAGCTTTTTGAATTAGGCCAAGCCCTCAACCAGTCCTGGGACAAGTTGGAAGTCGCCTACAACCAGCAGGCAAAATTCACCAGCGATGCTTCCCATGAACTGCGAACTCCCTTGGCAGTGCTTCTTTTAAAGGCCGAAGTGGCACTGAACCGGACTCGCAGCAATGAGGAACTTTGTGAGGCACTAAGGGTGATCCAGGATTCGTCAAAGCACCTTCAGGCCATCCTGGATTCCCTATTGCTCTTGTCCCGTGCCGAGTCGGATCGGATTAGTGCAGAGTTCCGCGAAGTGGACCTGCGGATGATTGTCCACCAATCGCTGGAGAGATTGGCCAACGAGATCATGGCCCGGGGTGTTACCATGGATTGGGTCGCTCCGAAAGAACCGTTGGTGGTTTGGGGAGACATTCTCCTATTGGATCGAATCTTTACCAATTTGCTTTCGAACGCCCTGCGGCATGGCATGAATGCGTACCAGGGTCAATCCAATTGTGTGGAGGTTCGAGCATTTCAGGACCGGTCCACCCAGGTGGTGCGCATTCGGGATTTTGGCAAGGGGATTCCTGAAACGCTTCGAGGTCAGGTGTTTCAGCGGTTTTTCCGGGCGGAAAAGGGGAGGTCCCGAAAAACCGGAGGCTCGGGACTTGGCTTGGCTTTGGCGCAATCGCTTGCCAAAATCCATCATGGCCAAATTCGGTTCGAAGAGGTTTCTGGTCCGGGGGCGTCCTTTGTCGTGGAACTCCCTGCCCACATCAAAACCGAACGCAATTTAGGCAGCAGCGGCTTGAGGAAAAGCTAAAACACGAAGGGCCGTTGGCTGCCCGCCCACGGCCCTTCGATAGTTTCCTTGTGAATCGGGAGTTTATTCCTCGTTTGAAAGGACCGGCTAGAGTCGCCCCTCGCCTTAACTCCCATTTCCAGTCCGCATGGACCGGCCTGCTCACCCCAATCGCTCGCCAATGGCTTTCCAGTTCACGACATTCCACCATGCCTCAACATAGTCTGCCCGTTTGTTTTGATACCGAAGGTAATAGGCATGTTCCCAGACATCGACACCCAGGATCGGAGTCTTGCCCTGCATGAGGGGTGAATCCTGATTTGCCGTACTGGTGATTTCCAGCTTGCCTTGATCCAGGACGAGCCACGCCCAGCCAGATCCGAAGCGGCCCAATGCGGCTTCCTTGATTTTGGCCTTGAGGTTTGCGACGCTTCCAAAAGTGCTGTTGATGGCGTCGGCCAATTTGCCCTCGGGCTCGCCCCCTCCCTTGGGGCACATGCTGTTCCAAAAGAAGGTGTGATTGGCATGACCGCCGCCATTATTAATGACCTTTTGGCGAATGGCCTCGGGGACATCCTTTATCTGGGCAATGAGTTTTTCAATCGGCAAGGCTAACAGTTGGTCATGGCCGACAAGTGCGGCGTTCAAATTGTCCACATAGGCCTTATGATGGCGGCCATGATGGATCTCCATAGTGGTTTTATCAATGGCTGCTTCCAGCGAGTCAGCAGGATAGGGCAATGGGGCCAGTTCGAATGGCATGGTTTTGTCTCCGATGGTTTTTCTCGCTTCCTGGCCAACCTGGCCAGACAAAAAGGCGATGGAAAAAGCAGGTGTCAATCCTTTAGTGTAGCTGTTCCAACCGGGATTTCAGGCCAAGGTTGGGATGAAAATCAGGGAAACCGGGGCCTTTACCGACCGATTCCGCGGAGTGCTACCCCGTGCCTGTACATACAATTCCTGGATGGGATTGCTTGGAAGGGAGAGGGACCCATGCCTTTACAGGCGATGATTGTGGGATGGTCGCACATCCCTTTTGGCAAATTGCCCGATCCTGATTCCGAAGCCCTCATGGGCCGGGTTTCGCTCGAAGCCTTGAAACATGCCGGGCTTGGGCCCTCTGATGTGGATAGCATCCATGTTGGCGTGATGAATCATGGGTTATCCAGGCAGGATTTTCAAGCATCGCTTGTATCCCTGGTGGACCCGGCTTTGACCCATACCCCCGCCACACGCCATGAAAATGCCTGTGCTTCCGGCTCTGCGGCGATCCATGCGGCCTTGAACTATATCGAAGCGGGTCAAGGTCGGATTGCTCTTGTTATCGGCGCGGAAAAAATGACCGGCCTCTCTTCGGCCCAAGTGGGAGGGGCACTCCTTTGTGCAAGCTACCTCAAAGAGGCGGCCGACCTGGCTTCCTTTGCAGGTGTATTCGGATCGATCACCCATCAATACTTTGCCCGCTATGGTGACAAAAGCGAAGAGCTAGCCTGGATTGCCGCCAAGAATCATAAAAACGGGGTCGACAATCCGTACGCCCATGTGAGAAAAGACCTGGGGTTTGATTTTTGCAATACCATCTCCGAGAAAAACCCGCTGGTGGCGGGTCCATTGCGCCGAACCGACTGTTCACTAATTTCGGACGGTGCGGCGGCGTTGGTTTTGGCGGATCAGGATACGGCCCGAAATCTGTCGCGGGCGGTGCGGTTTCGCTCGCGTGTCCATGTCCAGGATACCCTTTCGTTGGGCCGTCGCGACCCGCTTTTATTTGCCGGAGCGGCCAAGGCCTGGGAGCAGGCCAGGAAAATTGCGGGCATTTCCCTGGATGACCTCAACCTTGTGGAAACCCACGACTGTTTCACGATGGCGGAACTTCTCGAATACGAGGCTATGGGCATGGTGCCCCGTGGAGAAGGGCACCGTGTTGTCCGGGAAGGTTGGGCTCAAAAAGAGGGAAAACTTCCCATAAACCCCTCAGGTGGTCTCAAAGCCAAGGGTCACCCCATCGGTGCTACCGGAGTGTCACTCCATGTCATGGCCTGTTTGCAACTCATGGGTGAGGCCGGTGGGATGCAGATTCCCGGAGCCAGCCTTGCGGGCGTTTTTAACATGGGCGGTGCCGCCGTTGCCAACTATGTCAGCATCCTGGAACGAGTGAGATAGACCGGGTGGTAGGGTGAATCGCAGGGTCGATGGGTTTCCCAAAAAGGGGTAGGTCTGTTGGACCGAAGATCTTCAACCTGCCTTGGAGGCGATTTGTAGTCCCGACTTTTGCAGGTCGATTTGAATATTCCCAGGGAAACCCCGGGGCTTCATGGTTCGATCTGAATAACTTGGGGTAGAACTGCGAATACTTTAGGTCTTGCATCGAACCCTTCAGGAAAAACTCCCCGCTCTCCGACACATCCCAATAATGGGATGAGAAAGTCGCAATCCAGGCTAAGATTCCAAAACCCGTTTAACCCAAGTTACGCAGTTGGGACCATGAAAACCGTGTTTTTCCCGGAAAAAAGTTAAATCAGGCTGCAAAAGTCGGGACTACAAATCCTCTTTACAGGTTCTGTTTCAAGGCGTTTGATCCTGATTGGCGAGAGACTGAGGAATGGGATAGATCGGGCTTTCAGCCCTTTGTGAATTTGGGAATGGGTACCTGGGGCGTTGCCCCAGGCTGGTATGGTGCCACGCCGTTGGCGTTAAAAACATACGCCGGTGAAAATAGGAAGGTGGCATGCCAATCCATGTCTG
>SXGU01512476.1_pt1 | contig 28387 bp, 44 predicted proteins | sample 3174531 | NCBI WGS metagenome assembly SXGU01 (sample SAMN11356863, study PRJNA531348) | freshwater metagenome | isolation source: freshwater sample F1-140 | place: China: Fuxian Lake, Yuxi | collected 2017-12-25 | reverse complement strand
GCTGTGTAAATGGCACCCGCGTAAGGCCCGCAACACCGTGCAAAACGACCCCGCCATGAGCGACCAAAACCAGTGGAGCCGGTCTTCGTTTGCCCTCCATGGTGGTCCAGTCATCACGGTCGCACCTCATAGAAACCCACCTCTTCTGAGTAGTAGCCGTTCGACGACCCGTACCACCGCACCGTGACGTACCCCTTCACCGTGGCGAACTTGTAGAACGCCCACGTGTGCGTGCCACACACGTAGCCCTCCGAGGAGGCATCCGGCCCGGCAGGCCCACCATCGCCTCGAGCATCTTGTCCAGCACCCTACACGCCGCCAGCGTGCCGTGGCCCGAGTCCCCCGCTCGACGAGTTCGTTCACCCACGCCTTCCACTGTGCCCCAGTTGCCATCGTTCACTCCCTCTGTGCTCGGACCATAAGACCACTTCGCAACCTTGTAAAGTCCAAACTTCACAAAATTGTGAAGTCGAGCCATTTCCATTCTGGAAATACCTGGGCGACTTCGCAAGCCAGCCAACTCAACTCAGCCAACAAAAAATAATGGGGTAGCGATGACGACTTCACAACCCGGCCAACTCAATCCAGCCAACAAAAAATAATGGCAGGGTAGCGATGACGACTTCACAAGCCAGCCAACTCAACTCAGCCAACAAAAAATAATGAGGAGGTAGGTCAAGGGCCCCTCCACTCCCCCAAACATCCCCCCATTATCTTTCCCAGCTCATGAGCGCATCTTTGCATGAGCGTGCAAGCATTCTTCGAACGCATTGATAATGCCACTATCGCTTGCACGTTGCTGCAAGGATGACGTTTGCATCGAGCTGCAAGTGTTTGGTTTGCATCGAGCTGCAAGGGTTGCATCGAGCTGCAACCGATAATGCTTTGTACACCAAGCATCGAGCGAATGTTGCACCGTACCGCAAGGCGATACTACGTACACCAACTAGTTAACCGCTGGACGAGAAGCGGCTAAATGCGCGAGACGTAAGGCGAAAAATAGTTGGTCGAAAATGGTTGCACGAGGCACGGGGTGGCGCGCATAGTCATGGAGTCCCAGGGTGGTCCGAGTCGGACGCTGGCGACGGAGGATGTATGACGACGGCGACGATCGAGAGTGTCAGTGCCGAGAGCGTGAAGGGCGAAGCGGGCCCGAGTGCCCAAAAGACGGCGCTACGAGCGATGGCGCTCGCTGCTCAGATTCGATGCCATGGGCTGGCCGACCGGGCATCGCGCGCGAGCGAGGACAGCGCCGGGGGCCCCGGAGAGGCGGTCCGGTATGCCGTGATTGCGGGGCGTGCGGCCGTCGCGGCGTTCCGGCTGGCCGAGTAGCGGTCGCGGCTTCCATTCAGGCCGCTAGCGCCATCGCTAGCGGCCTGCCCTAAGCCCCGGGCACACACACAGTGCGAGAGAGGAGAGGCGCCTACGATGCGACCGACGCCCGACCAAACCACCAGCCAAGCGCCCATGCGGGCCGACGGCATGGCGTGGCCAGACGCTCGTCCCTCGCTCGGTCCTTCGATCGAGACGCACGCCGAATGCGTGCGTGCGTGGACCCTAGGCGCGATCGCGCGGGCCCGCGTAGAGCTTGGGCTCGCACCGCTGGAGCGAGGCGCACGCGAAGTGGTCGCGTGCTCCCCGTCGGCCTTCTCGCGCCTCATGCGCGGCGAGCGTGGCCTATGGGGGCGCGAGTGCGACGCGCGCGCCATCCGGCGAGCGGTCCAGGCGCACCGTGCGGCCGTCGCCCCCCAGCTGGTAGCGCGACCGACGGCCGCGGCCGTGGCCATGCACCTGGCGGTCCGTGCCATGCCGACGGCCGAAGCACGCGCCTTCCTCCCCGTGCTCGGTCGCCGCTGGCACGGCGCGAGCGGAAAGACTGTCCCGCCGACGGTGCGGCCCATGCCGGCAGCCCCGGCGGTGGCGCCGGCTGCGTCGTGCGACTCGGCGCGCACGGTCGACGTCGCGGCCGAGCGCGCGGCCGCGCAGGCCGAGTCCGCCCGACGGGCGGCACGCCGCCTGGCCGAGCGTGTCGCATGGGCGCGCATGGTCGCCTACGTCCTCACGTCCGCCTGCCGCGCGCCTCGGGTCGTGGTCGCGGTTCCTCCTCCTGTGCGTCTCGCGGCCGCGGCCGCGCACGCGCGTTCCCTCGTCGAGCCGTCACCGGGGGCCCTTGCTCGCCGTGGTAATGACGTGCTCGCGTCCGCCCACGCACGCATATAGCGTCGAGGCGTTGTTCTTGGCCGCTTTGCGGCCGCTGTAGGACCGTGCCTGGCGCTTGCGCTGGCCTTGTTCTCGCGGTCTTCGGCCGAACCGAACCATGGCGACCACGTGCGAGGCACGTCGTCGCCTTCTTGCGTTGGCCTTGCGTTGCCGATGGCTTCGCGCTTGGCTTTGACGCTCCTTTGCACCATGGCCACGTGCCCCTTGTGGGCCATGGCTGAACGGCGTTCCACGTTGTCTTCCTATGGTGGGTTGGCTTCGTGTGCGTCCTTGTCCCCGGAGGTCGTATGGCTCTTTCCACAGGTGAGTTGCGGCTGAAACTGGCGGCCCTGGCCGCTCGCATGCGTGTCGAGGCCGCCCAGGCCGCTGCCTCGCTGGCGTGGGTCGCTCGTTCCTGTTCGGCGTTGGCCGAGGAGGAAGCCGACGCTGTCGAGGCGGCGTCCGTGCTCGGGGTGGCGGTCCCGGGCTCGCCCGGGGCCCGCCGGCGGATGGAGGCCTGGGCTCGCGGCAACGCGGCCCTGGGCTTGGCGTTGGAAGTCGAGACGCGGCAATGGTGCCGCCGGCTCGACCAGGCGAGGGCATCGCAATGATGCTCGCCCTCTGTGTCCTCGTTTTCCTCGGCACGGTGGTGGCGATCACTGCCGTCGTCGAGGCGGTTGGACGGCGACGGGGCAACCGTCGCCAATGACCCTCGGTGGGTGCCATGCCTATTGACAACTCTGTCAGTACCTATTGACAATGGTTTCAATAGCTTGACACCCAACGTTGCTGTCAGTCGATAACCAAGCTCAAGCTGGGAGGCCTGGGCGAGGGTTGTTATCGACTGACAACAACGGCGGCGTATGTACGTGTGTACCTACGCCAGGGGTATTTCTGCGGGTGACGTTTGCACGTTGGCGCAAACGTCCGCCCTATTTCTATCGAATTTACAACCCAGCCAACTTAGCGGAGGTGTGAAATGTCAGACGGAAAACTCAATGAGCCATTCTTCTACCGGGTGCCGCACCCGGAGGTCGGTGACCTTTTCGGGTCGGCGGCGACCCTCATCGGCGCGAAACGCGCCTGTACCCGCCTCTCTATCTGGGACGGCGCCGGCGCTCGGCGGGCCGAGATCAAGTTCGCCGGCAGAACCGTGTGCACCGGGCGTTGCCCGGGACGCGCGTGGATTTGGACGGAGGCTCCCTGAGCGGCCTGGCAGCCCTACGAGGCTGCCTCGCTCCGTCCTGCCAACTGGCGTCACGTTGACGGCAGTGGCAGGGTCGAGCGACTGTGCTCGTGCCCCTCGAAGGGGCTGGAGGTGTTTGTGTCTGACCCGAAGACATTCTTGCGCTCGTGCCTGGCACGACATGCGCGCGTGGACGTCGTGCCCGAGCGTGGCGACGTCTACATCATCGTCGAGCCCGACCAGGGGCGCGACGGCGTCGAGCCGTTCCACGTGCGGGCTGCCGTGCAGCTCGCGTTCGACCTGGCCACCGAGGTGGCGCACGCCTCCTGCGTGGCGGGCAACTTCGGCCCTTCGCGGGTCGAGCTGCGCCTTGTGGTGCCCATCGGGTACCGCGACTGGTGCTGCGAATTGGAGGATGCTCTCGTGACCAACACAGCGGATAGCTGTGTCCCCGACTAGAGGCCTGGAGGTGGGTGGCATGTGCCGCCCGCTCCCTTCTGCCAACTGGCGTCACGTTGACGCCAGTTGGCAGAAGGGAGCGACTGTGCTCCGTTTACGGAGGTTCTGTATGAGACTCGACTTGCGCACTCCTGAAGAGTGCGATGTGCTGACGCCGGCCCTCGTGCCGGTCGTTGAAATCGTGACTGAGACCGCGGCCCTGCCGCGCGCCATACAGGCGGCGGCTGACCGGGCCGCGTTGGAGGCGGTGGGCTTCGTGCCCGACCACCTCCGAAATGAGGGGGCTGGGCCGACGGGCTACCAGCTCGAAGCCGGTCCGAGGGCCGCCGCGCGGCATCAAGCGGCCTTCGAGGCCATGCCGACGACGGAGGAGGCCTGTCAGGGCCTCATCGAGACCATCGAAGATGAGCGGCGGGTGGAGCACGCGCTCCACCCGAACGAAATGTTCTTCGCGCCCTCTGCGCTCGGTGTTCGTGTGGGGTCCCATCTGTGGACGCCCAACGCCCATCGTCACGCGGCGCCCTTCCTCGGATACGAGAAGGGCATCGACTACATGGCGGGGCTGCCCCAGGAGTTGCGCGTGCAACTCCTCAACCACCACGCGAGCACGTCCAAGCGGACGACCGGCCTGGTGTGTCGGGAGCGCACGTTCGATGGGCGGGATGAGGTCTTCACGGTCGTCTCGAAGGGCTACACGCCTATCGATGGCGACTGGGTGGCGCGGCACGTGGCGGACTGTGCCCCGAGGGGCTCGCGGGCCGAGGTGTTCTACGATGGGCCCGACGCTCGCGGGTGGGTGGACGTGACGTGCCTTCGCGAGGTCGACTTCCCTGGTGTGGGTGAGCTGCACTCGGTGGGCGCGCGCTTCAAGTTCCACGATGGCGTGCGCGGGAGGGTGACGGGCTCCATCTGGTGCAAGCGCAATTCGTGCGCGAACCGCTCAGTCTTCAATGCAACGACGGTGGACCTTGCGTCGCTCGTACATCGAGGTGACGTGGGCGTGCAGTTGACCAAGCTGCGTGACCTCGTGCAACAGGCCTTCTCGCTCGACCGTGGCCTGGGGCGCATCACGGAGGCCTGGGGCTATGCCCAGGCGCACGAGGTGACGCCTGTCCTTCACCAGGTGAAAGGTGAGGAAATGACGCCCTGGGTGGAGCTGGACGCCGGTCAGCGTATCCACGCCCTCTATGAGGGGATGGTGCGGACGGGGCAGCTCGATGCGCGCCTGACGGACGTGGACGGGCTCGCAGCGGCCTACTGGGTCGAGGGGAGTGAGCGCATCACACCCTTCGGTATCATCAATGGCGTCACGCGCTACTCGCAGACGGTGCAGAATCGTTGGGGCGCGGAGGCGCTTGAGGCCAGCGCGGGCGGGCTGACGTGGCACCACACCACGCAACTGGCGTACGCGCACGTTCGCAACTGAGCCAGCGCGGGTGTGCTCAGTGCGGCGTCGCACCGTCGCACCGTCGCACTTGACATGTCGAAACGCCGCGAGGCGTCTGGCAGTAGCTCTGCCACTGAAGATGACAACACGCGGTCGCTCCGCGCCATTGAGGAGGTGTATCTTGGACCCGAACAACGCCTTGGCACGTGCCCTGAGCACGGCCGACATGATTCTCGAAGCCTGCGATGGGGAAGGTGGGGGCGGGGCAGAGGTTATCGACCTCGCCTTCCAACTCGCAGAAGACGTGCAGAACCTGCACGAGTGGCTCATCAAGGGCGGGTTCCTGCCCGCTATCTGGGAGGCCAACCGCCCGAAGAGGGGAATCAAATGAACCACCAAGCCTACGAACTCATTATCAACGCCCTTGGCGGACCTGACGCTGTGGGCGACGTGGCCACCGACCTCTTGAAGCACGACGAACTGCGTCGTTGCTTCAAGGAGGCGGTGTGCGCACTCGCAGAGAAGCTCGACGACGATGCGATGGTCGCGTTCAATCGACTGGAGTACGTGGTCGGGCTCTACAAACGGCGCTCCGCCAAAGACGCAAGGCGATCGGCTGCGAAGAGGAAGCCCACCACGAATGACGCGACGGCGCTCATCGCCAACAACATCGGCAAGGCTTGCGTGGCACTCAAGCTCAAGCCGCCGCTCATTTTCTAAGGGGGTCAGTATGGGAATCCTTCAAGGTGACGACTGGTGCAACCCTCGACCGCGCGGCGTACCTCACGTCGGCATGCGCACGCCCTGGGGCAAGGCCCAGACGTGCGACAAGATGTTCGAGGGGTGCTGGGACGTGACGACGGCAGGCCACGGAGGCCTCAAGCTCTCCGCTGCACTCCAACGGCTCATCCCTGCCAAGTGGCGGTGCAGCGGCGGGTGGTACGAGGAGGACTGCGAGGCGCTCATCGTCCGCTGGTTCTTCTTTGATCGCTTCGACATGAGCCCTGCCGTGCGACCTGTGCTCCTCGCCGGCCTCAAGGCGTCCATCATCAAATGGTGGCCTGACTTGGCCGAGGACCAGGGCGCAAGGCTCACCACCAGGATGGAGCGACTTCAGCTCCCTCTCAATTAGGAGGAAAGTATGGGTCTCGACATGTATCTCTACGCCAAGAAGGCCATCCCCGCTTCGGCGGAAGGGTATTCGCAACTGTTGGCTGGCGTGGAAGAGCGCCGAGTACGCCGAGCCAACCGCCGCTTCGAGCGCCAGGACGACGGCTACATCAGCGGATACCACCACGGTCCAGCCACTTTGGCGCTGGCACTCCAAACTGCCACAGGCCTTACCATGAACGACCACTCACCTCACGGGCACGTGACTCTTCATGAGGGCATTCTCCTCGCAGATGTCTGCATCGGGTATTGGCGCAAGGCCAACGCTGTCCACCACTGGTTTGTGGTCAAAGTGGCGGGCGGAGTAGACGAGTGCAAGCCTGTAGAGGTGACGCGCGAGCAGCTAGCAGAGCTGCATAGCGTCTGCCGGGGGGTCATCGATCACCCTAACACAGCACTCGAACTGCTGCCGCCTAAAGAAGGCTCCTTCTTCGGAATCACCTCGTGCGACGAGCATTACTTCGACGACTTGCGCGACACCGTCCGGCAGCTCGGACATGCGCTGGCTCACGACCCGGACGTCACCTTCATCTATCGAGCCTCCTGGTAATACGCTGATTCTTCTGGCCTGCCCGTGGTCCGCCACGGGCAGCACAGAGCCCATCAGCTCTCGGTGCTCGACCGTTCTCGAGCAACAACGTCGCCATCACCAAGGAAGACAAGACAATGAGTGACCTCACGATCACGCTGACCAACCGCCGCCCCGTCGCCATCACCAAGTCTGAGTGGCCCATCCTGGCCGAGGCCAGGGACTCGTGGCACGACAACGAGCACTTCTGCCAGGCCAACAGGAAGAAGTCCTGGCGTATCGTCGTGCGCTCGCGGTCGTCGGCGGGCTACACCAAGTACATCGTCTACGGCGTCTTCACCTCGACCAGCCAGTGGGCGGGCGGGAAGGACTACGACGAGCGCGCGGGCGTGCTGCTGGACGACTACGCAACCACGTCAGAAGGCGTGATGGTCGCCATCAATAGCGTGGCGAGCAACCTCGCGAGCCAGTCCGGCGAGGCCGAGGAGTTCGCGGCACTCGCGCGCGAGTGCATCGGCAACCTGCCAGCCGAGGTGCTGTGATGGAGACCATCGGCGAGGACTGATGTCCTCGTCATCCCTGGCCCCACCCCGCGCTGCGTTACCTCCGCGCCGCTGGGTGGGTGCCCCTTTCGCGATGTCGCCGAGGCGTGCTTGCGCTCTCCTGGAGTCGCTGGTACGGCACGCCTCGGCGACCGTTTTCCTCTTTCAAAGGAGCCCTATATGGTCATCAACTACATCAGTGAAACCGCGCGCTACGTGCGCCGCACGCCGCAGCAATATGCGGATGCGCTCAACGCCAACCTGCCTCCGTGGTGGTCCGCACGGACCGTCGATGCTGGGCCTGCGGGCCACAAGCTCATGGTCTCGATGGAAGACCAGCGATACAGCGCCCTCGTCATCCTGGCCCCTGGGCGCGTGCCGGACTGGTCTCTGGTCGTGCCGGCCCATGCCCGCCATGGCGGCCTCCTGCACGACGAGCACATTGCGTTCGAGGACATCTTCGTCCTCAAGCCGCTCTTCGAGCTGCGCAAGCTCCTTGGCGGTGCGCCGCTCATCAGTGAAGAGACCAAGCGCCGTGACGACGCCATCGCACGCGAGTACGACCGGGCCGGCTCGGGCGGCTTCACGGGGGACTGAGATGGAGCGTTTAGAGCAGGTGGGCGACATCATCGTGCCGCTCTATGAAGCCAAAGCGGTCGTGACCTCTGTCACGCCATACAAAGGCAAATACCCTGAGTTCTTCTCGCACACCATAAACTACCGCTACATCGCAAGCGGTGTGTGCAGCGGAATGTCAGTCAACAGGAGGAAGGTATGAAACCGCCAGTGCAAGAAGTTTTTGGTTACATCCATTTGGATGCCGACGGGCGTATCACAAACCGGGAAACCCTTCCGGTATTCACCGGGAAGGACAACGGCTTTGACCCTGTCCAGGTGGACGGCAGGCCCGCTTGGCGAATGATGCCAAGCGGGCTCATCCTGACAGAATGGGCCCAGGTGAGAGCCCTCCTGAAGGCTAACGGATGCCCCCTATGGTGAAACCACTGGACCCCAATCGCACGTTTGCTGTGCTTTACCTAGACGGCGTGCCGGCACGTCTCATCAAGCTGGAAAAGGCCTCAGAGGATTTCGATGTGCGTGGTGCCGCCTCGTGCGAGCACGAGCAGGCACTTCTGGACAACCCGCACAAAGATTGGGTACCCAGCCTCTCCAAAGTGAAATTGGAGGGGTGGGCGCTCTACGGGCAGAGCGCGACGTCTATCCAAGAACACATCGACAAGCACACGGAGAAACCACAATGCTCAACCACGAAATGAGTCATGAACGCCGCGTCGTCATGTGCGGGTGTGCGCCGGGCCACGGCGAACAAGTCATCGTCTGGCAGCCCACCGTGGCCTTCCGGTACGGCGGGCAGTACCGCTGCCTAGTGAAGGTGCTCGGCACATGGGTCTGGGTCAACGAGGACGTGCACAACGTGCGCACACGCAATCCTGCTTGAGAGAGCCGCCTGCTTGAGAGAGCCGAAACGCCGCGAGGCGTCTGGCGGTCGTTCCGCCACCGATGAGGCAATGCGTAGTCACTCTACGCACGTCACAACTTGGAGGTTGTATGTCTACCGTGAAGACCTTCGGGCCAGGCCGCTCCGTGGCTGAAAACCAAGAGGCGAGCTTCGCCAACCGCGTCGAGAACTGGATGCGGGCGCACGTGGCCAAGAACGGCCTGCCACAGGGATGGCCGACCCTGTACCACCTGTATACCGATGCACACTACCCGAACGGCGGCCCCTCTGAGGAGGATGACGCCTTCTATATCATCAATGACGTGGCGGCGCTGGTGCAGGCGTGGGCATTGACTCGCGAGAGAGGCGGCGACCGCGGCCCCACATCGATGGTGGACAACAGTTCCATTCAAGGAGGGCCACGATGAACTACCACCTGACGATGGTCTCGAACAACACGAAAACAGGGCGCATCCCTGTCTCAACGACAGGGGCCAAAAGCTGCCCGGACGCTTGTCCGCTCAAATCCAACGGCTGCTACGCGGACCAAGGCCACGTGGCGATGTGGTGGCAGAAGGTGTCACGCGGCGACGCTGGCTACAGCTTCAAAGCCTTCCTCGCCAAGGTACGAACCATCAAGCCGGGCCAGCTCTGGCGGCACAACCAAGCCGGTGACCTACCGGGGGTGGGTGACTATGTGGACGCGAAGCAACTCGCGCAATTGGTCGAAGCCAGCGCTCACACGCAGCCATTCACCTTCACCCATGTTCCGGTGTTGGGGGGGTAGCTCCATGTTCGCCAAGGGCAACCGCGATAGCATCAAAGCTGCCAATGACGCTGGTTTTGTCATCAACTTGTCCGCCAATAACTTAACCGAGGCGGACAAGCTCCAAAGCCTCGGTATTGGCCCCGTGGCTGCTCTGGTGCCGGAGGTCTACCCGGACAAAGGGCGGACCCCTGGTGGTCTGCCTGTGGTGGTCTGCCACGCTCAAACAGGCAAGCGCGCCACATGTGCCGAGTGCGGCCTGTGCGCAGTCAGGGACCGCGCCGTGGTGGTTGCGTTCCGCTCGCACGGAGCGGCTAAGAGCAAGGCTGAGGTGATTGCTCAGGGATGATCGTTAGCGCTAGGTCAGCTAGGTCAGTTGAACTTGGACTTGAGTGCGACGGCCGCGTCTATCGCGGCCTGCCGCGTCTCAACGTCCGGCCAGCGGTACCACAAAGAACCGTCGGCTTCGAGGACCTCGAGCCCGTGGCACGTGACCAGCGTGTGCAGCTTCTTAGTGATGTCCTCATGAAGCCCGTCCATCGGGCAGACGATGTCCATCACGATGTCGACGTATGAATCGCGCATCCAACACGTCGACAGGTTTCGCATGAGCGCTTCCATGCGTGCTCGAAACGAGCACGCCGACTGCGCAATCGTGGCCGGGACCGGGGGGTCCCTGGTGGTGGGCATGGCCTCTTCAACCAGCACAGAGAATGCCGACGTTTGGTTGGCGTTCTCGTCTCCCACGAGCGCGGTGTCGCAGGCCACGAACAAGACAGCAGCGAAACAGAGCGTTTTCATTGGGGCTGCTTCCCTCGAAATCGGGGGACTAGCACCATCGGCAGTTGATTGAGGTCACCCCAGATAGAGGCGGCCATCGCGGTCTGCATAGCCGCGAACGCGAGTGCGAAGGTGCCGGCGGACGCCTGGACGAGGACAGCTTGTTGCCCGTCCAGGCGAGCCTCGGCGTACCAGGTGCCACCCACCTGGTACAACTGCGCGACCATCTGGCCGCGCAACTCCGTCACGGCTGCAGACCGCGCGGCGCCGCGATGGCGATCATCGGGTAGAGCGACAGGTCACCCTGCCACGCCGCCGCGAGCGCGGTGACGACGGCAGCGATGCCCGTCTTGCGCGTCGCGTTGTTGTTCGACGCGCAGAGCGCGCCAAGCTCACCCTCATAGCGGGCGGACGACGTGAACGTCCCGTCAGCCTCAGTCACGACCTCGATGCGAACAAGCCCTGCCATGGTCTCTCTCCTCGCCCCAGCGGGGCTATGTGGTGGACGCGGCGCTGTGCCGCTTGCCGCCTAGGGTAGACCAATTCCAAGTCTTGTGGGCTAACCCTAGTTGAGGACGCCTCATGCCCCAACCAGCATCAGAGGTCCAGCTCGGCCCTCAGATTCGACCATAGCTCATCAGCCGCGCCGGCCCGCTCCTCTGCTTGCGAGAGTCGCCCTGGCCGCACCTGGCCAAACGTTCGTTGTTCCCCTTGCTCCCCTACAAAGAAGCTGCGTCCCCCTTGAAGAGCTATCCATGCTGCCATCGCGGTGTCAGCTGCCTTCCCTTGCGGGGTGTACTTTCTGAGCCCTTCAATTAGCTCGCGCACCTCGTTGGCGATGCGCCCATCCTCTGCTCGGGGCAACGCCCAATACCCTCGCTCCAGCTCGACCGCAACCGAGCGCATCCCGAGGGTGTGGTGGTGCTTGTTCGTCATCACGTTACCAGAGCCCCGTGTGTTGAAGGGCTCCACCCGAATGCCGGGGCGTAGCATGCGGAGAAAGCCCAAGATGAATGCTTGGGCTGCCACCGATTCCACGAACATCACCTGTTGCCCATAGCGGTCGTGCGCATCGAGGAGCTTCTCGAGCATGCCCTGGGTGGTAAAGCGACCTCGCTCGACACAGAGCAGCTCGACGTCGCCATCAGCGAGGAAGCAGAGGTGCACAAGCGCGGTGTAGCTCGACGTGTCGGCCTGGGTGACGCCAATGTCCACGCCGGTCACGATGTAGCTGTCTTTGTACCGGCCCGTCTGCTCAATCACGGCCTCTGGAATGGACCATGCCATCTCGGATTGACCGTAGAGCCCGTGCCCCTTGACCAACGCTGCCTCGAACCAATCCAGCTTGAAGAGGCTGGTCTCATCTGAGTGGGCGATGCAGCGAAGTGCGCGGTCCGCTTCGGCCTTGGTACGCGTACCCTCCCACTCTAGGATGCGCTCCAAAGGCCACCGCTCAGGCCAGGTGAGTTCACCTTCAGGGGTGATGAGGGGGAACACCTTCGAACGCCAACCAGGCATCCCTTTGTGAATGCCTCCTCCACCAAACCGCTCCATGCAGGTGTCGTCCCCCCACTTGTTTCCGATGACGACAATCTGACCCTCCGCCACCATGCGGGACATCGGCGTCGAGACAATCCAATTCATCGTCTCATCCCTGCGGTACTGCGTGCGCGTGTTCTCGTAGTTATTGACGTCATCCATCACGCATTTATCGTAGCGGTCACCGAGGATAGTCTGGCTGCCTACACCCGCTACAAGCACGCTCGGCGTGCGGACGATGATGTCGCGCTCGACACGAATGGCGTTCGCGCGCCACTCACCCCCTGGACGCAGCTCGGGGAAAACCTCGTGCAACTCCTCACTGTGCTCGATGTACTGCTTGATGGCAGCCAGTGTCTTGATGGCTCCGTCCATCTTGGCCTGCAGGATCAATATCTTCAGATTGCGGTTGTTCCCTAGCCAGAAAAGCGTCCGCGCAATCGAAATCTGCTGCGTGTTGTGAGTGTAGATACCTGACGTCAGGTGCGTGTGGTAGCTCGCCATCTCGATACCATAGACAGGCTGCGGCGGCGTGTCCGTAACCTCGATGACGCGCGTGGCGTACACAGGGTGCCGCACGTCGTCTTCATACTTCGCACTGAATGCAGCATACCTTGGTGAGTACGAGGTCAAGCAGTCGATGACCTGTGAGAAGGCTTGTGCACGAATCTTCAGCGTGACGAAACCTTTGTGCGGAGGCGCAACTGACGCGACGATACCGAGGCGCGACAGCAGGAGCAGCACCCCGCGGGCCACCTCCTCCCGCAATCGCAGTTTGTGTCCTGTGCTGAACGAGTACTCGATTGCACCAATGCACAAGCCTGCAAGGAAGTTGACGATGGTCTCTCGGTCCCCGTCCAACACCATCTCCGGCACTCCGAAGACGGGAAGCTGAGGCTTGGCGTAGTAGGTCCGCAATCGCTTCACGTTCCGGCGGGGCGGGCTCGAGTAGGTGACTGCAAGTCCGTGTCTCATAAGCAGGGTCAGCAATCCTCGGCATGCCACACCGCGCCAGACAACGCTACTGCCATTGGCCCCGGTCTCGTCGAAGAACTCTGGGGTCTCACCCCAAGCCTTGGCCACATGCCGGACGATGCGCTGGATGTCGTGCTGAGCCCCCTGCGGGTAACGGCTAGAGCTGCGCAGCGACACAAGCTCACCGTGGCCGGGCCTACGTTTGAACTGCCCTGAATCCGTAGCCAGGGTCCACAGCGCTCCAAGCTCAAAGGCTTTCTGCTTCTGGGCGCTCGTGGCCGGCTTCGAGTTCAATCGTTGTCTGAACGGGAGCGCCGTTGGGGCCATGACGAAGTCGCCGGGCTTGATGTGCATGGCGTTCACCCACACCCACTTCGACTTCTTGTTCCCTGCCGCGCGGCGCACCCACAACGGATGAAGGTGGGACACCTCAAGCACACACCCGTTCGCCGCCCGAATCTTCTTGCACGGCACCACCGCATCCAGCCACACCCGCTCAACCTGGTCCGGCACCACTTGGTAGTCCGACAAGCCCTTGACACCTGGAACCAACGTCAATAAGCGCGGCAGGCGCTGCAACTGCTTCTGGTTCGGCTTCTCTTGCTGCGAGGCGTACAACTCACCTACTGTGGTGAACCGACCATCGCAAGTGACCAAAATCGTGTTTGATGTCGAGCATTTGGCCGACTCGATCGCGCCCCAAATCACGCAGTACCTATTCTTCTCAACGAAGTCCTGCATCTCGTAATGCAGCTTGCTCTGCACGACTGGCAGGCCTGTCCCCTCATCCTTCATCACGTAAGGGATGAACGCGTTAATGTCAGTGCGTGCCGCTTCGATGTGTTTCTGCTTGACGTCGCGCGCCAAGCGCGCAAATCCAGCGGGGTCTATCCGCTGAAGCTCGAGTAATTCTTCTTCGGTAAATGAGGCAATTTGATGAATGTCGACCATCACCGCTCCACATCACTCGCACTCAAAGGCTGGGCCTGCACTGTCGGGGCCTTCGCCGTCGTGCGCGCCTGCGAACCGCCTGCAAAAGCAGAGCTGCCCGTCATCACCATGCGGCAACCTGTTGCACCGCGGCCAGCGACACTCCCCGCCCCGCGAGACGGGCTGCAGTGCACACCCGCCGACGCGCCGCAAGGCCCATGGCCCGACCGTCTCGGAGGGCTCCTGATGGAGCCCGCCACACGCAATGAAGAAAGGCTGGTGCTCGCTTCGATTGACACCTGTGGGCAGACCAACCGCGAGGTGGCTGACCCGTGGCTCGTGCTCGCTCTCCTTCGCCTCGAGGGCGACCTCGGGGTGCCATCGTCTGCACGTGGAGTCCTGCCGGCGATCTGGTGCATTGAGGCATCCATGCGAACTGAGTCCCCCAAAGGGGGGCTCATCCGCGGCGACTTCAGCGGCGGACACGCTGCCTCACACGGCCCATTGCAGATCGCCGAGTGGCAGGAAGCCTGGTGCGGCATGCGGCCGGGCTCGCGCGACAATCTTCTCCTGGCCGCCGAGTGCTGGGTGCAGCGCACGAATAGCTTCCTTGGCGCCAAGACGAAAGAGTGCGGGGCGCGTGACGCCTGGCGTGTGGCCGAGGCCATGACGTCGAACCCGCACAAGTACAAGTGGCACGGCTGCAAAGCAGCCTCGAAGCACTGGCGACAGCTCGCGCGCGTGCAGGTCATCATGCAACCTGTCGCCGTCGGCGCGCCCCCCGCCTTGCAACCGTGACCATCACTCGAGCCCCAGCTCGTCAGCCAAGCTGAGCGCAGGCTGAGCGCTGTCCTTCGCCTCGAGGACAACTGCGTCCACTGGCTTTGGCAGCTTGGCCTGAGCCGCGGACTGCAGCGCCTTGAATGACGAGAAGAGGTCACGCACGGCCTCCACTGGGGTGGTCGTGTGCGTGATGGCTACCTTGACGTCTGCCTCCCCGAGGGCGCGGCGCTCTGCCTGCTGCGCTTTCTCCAAGGCCTCGACGCTCTCCTTGAGCGTCTTGGCTAGCTTGGCGAACACAGCCTGAATCTGCCCGAGCTTGGTATCAGGGTCCTGCGCTATTCGCCGGACCTCCTGAAGGAACCGAGGTCCCAGCACCTCGTTGGCCTCGGTCGTCGTCTTCACGAACGTGGACAGCAGCCGCTCGGACGCAATCACGCCTGCGCGCGCCGCCAGGCCCTCCAACGCACGCTGGAGGGCCTGGTCGTCCTGCTCCGCCGTCAGGTCAATCTGACGGGCCTCTAGGAGCGCTGCCTGCACCTTGGACCGTTTGACACGGGCCTCGAGCGCCTCGCGCGCGAACTCCTCACGAATGGGGGGCATGTACCCCTCACCGTCGAACTGCCAACCGTGCTCCCACGCATGCTTGGTGACCTCGGGCACCGTGCCAGCCACAATGGCTGCGCGCCGGTGCATCGGGCTTCCAAGCAGACGGTAGGCCTGCACGATCTCATCGTACTTCTGGTGCGTAGGAGGGGGTGGCTTGGCCATCACCTGGCTTCCTGTTCGATGAACTGTACTCGTCGCTTGCGCGGACGACGCGGCTCAATGCCGTGGGCCCGGAGCGCCCGTGCCATCTGCGATCGTGGGTTCGACACAATGTCAAGGTACTCCTTCGACCGCCTCCCTACCAAACCCCAGTGCCTAAGCGTCATCGGCGAGATGACCAGCTCCGCCGCCACTTCATTCGCGCTCTTGCCCCCCTCAAGGAGGGCTCGCGCCCGCAGATAGTACGACACCCACCGCTGCACCTTCGACTCACCTGAGCGTGGAGAAAAAAGCACCGAACGCGAAACGGACGGGTGTTGGTCCAACCATGCGCGCACGCGCGTTACGTACTCGAGTGGCAGATAGTCCTCGGATTTCCCGGCTGGCCCCTTCTTCTTGAAGTAGACCTTCATAGCCATCCCTAGGAGTACATAGCCCTCTGCTGCGAGGGCTTGAGGGAACTCATCCCATGCCCGCTGGTACCCTGCCACCACGTCAGATCGCCAGGCGGACCGTCTCCCCGTCGAAGCTGAACTGCTTCTGCGTCGGGTGGTTGATGGACATCATGATGCTGCGCTGTGCCTTGCGCCGATCGTTGTCCACGTACGGCAGCCACTTCTCCGTCAGCTCAGCGACCGTGGCCTTCTTCCGCTCGATGAGGTGATTGCGGATGAAGTCGCCAGTCTTCACATCCTTCGCCTTCACTTCTTCACGCGGCGGGCCACCACGCTTGCGCGTGCTCGGGTCGAGGGGCGGCTTGCTCCCGTTGGTCTTCGCCCTCCTCACGGGCTCGGCATGGGCCACGGCCTCCACGGGGGCCACGACCACTGCAGGGACCGGGGCAGGGAGGGTCGCCTGCACGGGGTGGGCCTCGACGACGGCGTCGACCGCCACCACCTTCCCATTGACGACCTTCGTCCCCGGCTTGCGCCCACGCTTGGCTCCACCGACCTGAACCGGGAGCCCACGAGCCCTCCGCACGGGGGTCACCGACTCATTCTCAGTCAGGTTGTCCTGGGCGAACCGAAGGGCGTTGACGAATAGGTCACACGCTTTCACGTGCACCCGAATCCGCTCGCCGTTGTTCTCGATGATGAACTGGTCATTCTGACGGGTAATCTTCACTGCGCTCTCTCTCGTCTGTGGCCCGCAGGCCTGGTTAGAACTCTAGGCGCTGCACGGCGTCAACCGTGCTCGCGAGCTGCTTATTGTGCGTGATCAAAACGACGTGCGTGCTCTTCCCTAGGTGGGCCAGTAGCTCGCACGCACCCTGCACCCCTTGCTCGTCAAGACCATCGAAGGCCTCGTCGAGGTAAAGCGTCCCGCCCTTATTCGGCGAGAGCCTGGAAAGCGCAAGCAGAAGGGCCAAGTCGATTCGACGCTTCGCCCCTTGTGAACAGGCTCTATATGAGCCGTTCCCTGTATTCTCAATCGTCAAGGTAATTGCGTCAACAGTTTCGCCATCCTTCTTTTCTTTCGTGGGCGACAGCTTCACCCGCACGTCCGGGTGCAACCACGAAATATAGGCGTTCGTCAGCTTCTCGAGTGATGTCAGCGCACGCCCAAACATCATGGCGCGCACACCCTCGCTGCCGAGGGCTCGCTCCACTTCCTTTAGGAAGGCGTACTCCTCCTCCAACTGTGTCAGGTCGAGGCTGGCGTCGAACAGCTCGCCATCAAGCACAACGAGCCGCCCTTCGGTCGAAGCTGCCTGCGACTTCACTTGTGCGGCCACACGCGATTCCATCTGCTGCTGACGATGCCGCTCGAGCTGACGGCGAACCGTGCTCAGTGTGTCCGTCAACTGTGCCAGCTCGTCCTTGCACTCGGCCTGCACGCGCTCCGCCTCGCGGCGCGCACGTGCCACGCTCTCCTCCTGGGCTGCAACCGTGTCCCCTGGGATGACGGAGCCGCAAGCCACGCACTTGCCATCTGCCAACTGAAGCCGACTGCGGTGTGCTTGGGCCACAGCCTGCTGCGCGGCGCCAACCTTGGCCGAAGTCTGACGGATAACCGCGTCCAACTCATGGTAACGAGCTTCATCCGCGCGCGCAGCGGCCGGGTCGTACGTGCTCTCCTGGTGCTGCAACGCAGCCTTCGCCAAGATGTCCTGCAGCTCGAGCTGCGACGCCTCAATCGCCTTCAGCCTCTGGGTCAACTGCTGACCCGCGAGCGCCTTCTCCTTCACCTCGGCCTTCAGCCGCTTGAGCGGCTCATTGAAACGACCGTCGATACCTAAAAGCAGCTCGAGGAACTGCTTGCGCTGGCTGTCGGTGGCGGCCGAGAACACCGCTGCGTCAAGCGATGTGAAGACGTTCGTGCGCCGCCACATTTCGAATGTACCGAACTCTGCCTCGACGGCCGCTGTCGCTTTCGTGGTGGTCGTGTACTCCGCAGGGGTCTCACCAAGGCGGCCGAAGCGGAACAACTGTGTCCCGTTGGCCTTCAGCTCGCGACGGAACTGGTGCGTGGTTGTCATGATCTCGACCGCCGCGCCCTTCGTTTCCACCGGCTCTCGGCTTAGGGTCTTACCCCAAACCCCCCACGCAATGGGCTCCACAAGGCCACTCGTTTTGCCGCTATTGTGGTGCCATACCCCGCAGGCCCAATAGCAGTTGTACACGGGGACATGGAAGTCGTAGTAGACAGACGGTTCGACCTCTGCTATAGACACTATTGAGTGGTACCTAACTCTGGGGGTTTTACATGGAATGGTCCGCGGAGCGGTGTGCAGAGGCGCGCACTTTATACGAATCTGGCGAGTTGTCTGTGGGTGAGATCGCCGAAAGGATGGGGACAAACATAACGCGACTGGCCGCAGCAATCGCTCGAGCTGGCGGTACTTATGTACCACGCCTGACCCTTGCGTTCTGGACACCGGAGATGTGCGCCGCGGCGCGTTCACGGCATGAACAAGGGGAGAGTTTGATAGAGATCGGGAGGTCGTACAAAGCATCCTCCCCTGCAGTAGCCAGAGCTGTCCGCGCCGCCGGCGGGAGAGTCCTGCGTTGGTCACAAAGAGATGGCAAACTGTGGGACGAGGAGAGGAGGGCGCACGCGAGGAAACTCTACGAAAGCGGGCTCTCCCTTGATGAAGTTGCAGCTGTTCTGAAAACAACAGGTGGCAGGGTCGGGGAGGCTGTGCGAGCCGCTGGCGGGGAGGTTCGTCCAACAGGAGCCCCCCTAGAAAGACACGGCCGCTGGAACGGCGGGCGAGTCGTCGATAAACACGGCTACATCCTACTAAAGCGCCCAGACCACCCTGGGGCGAACAAGCAGGGTTATGTAAGAGAACACCGCCTCGTAATGGAGAAAGCCCTTGGTCGATTCTTACTGCAGGGCGAGGTTGTTCATCATTTGAACGGGGACAACTCGGACAACCGCCCAGAGAACTTAGAACTATTTTCCTCCAACGCCGACCACCTTCGACACGAATTAAAAGGGAAACGCCCTCGTTGGTCCGAGAATGGCCAAGCCCGGATAAATGAAGGAATCGCAAATTACCACGCAGAACTTGCCGCGGCGAGACAGGCGAGCGACAAACATCACGCGGCAAAAGCTCTGTGTCTGTATACTGAAGGGTATCGTCTTCTCGATATAGCTGTCTCCCTCGGGATAAGCACAAAAGCTGCTCGTAGGGCAATCCTTGAAGGAGGGGGGTCGATCCGCAAGAAAGGCGGGAAAATAACGAGGCGATCGTCACCCAGCTAACCCCGTCCCATAGCCTATGCCCCGGCGTCGCTGCGAAGCGCGAACCGTCCGAGAGGGTAACCTCTAACATCCTCTCGACGGCAAACGCCGCCGGCGGGAGTGCCTTGGCTATGATAGGGTGACCACTTTCCCCCATAGCCCATACATGAAAGCTCTCCCCCCTCGCGCACCTGTCCGCTACCGTCCTTGTGGACCCGTCGAACGGGTCCACAATTGGTACATCCCCGCGGAGGCACATGTTTCTCCCGCCAGCAATCGAAACGCCCCGCTCCGGGTACTCAAAAACCCTATCCACGTGGACAATGAAGTTGGACAACTGTGTCTTTTTAGGTGAAAGCAAAGTGATTTCCGTTGTCAACACAAAAGGCAGTAGGTACTTTAGACCGCGTGAGGAGGGCCAAACAGGAGTACGACCATGGCTGACGAAACGGAAGCGGAAACTGAGATCACTAAGACTGAAAAGAAGGCGACGAAGCCGATCGGCGACGCCATCATCGACTCGACTGTGCCCGTCAGCAATACATCCTCCGGGGTGTACACGTGCATCGAAGCTATCGCGCTCGACGCAACAGGGCTCACCACGAACCAGATCGCCAGGAAGATGCGGGTCACCTCCGCCGTGGCTGCAAGGTATGTCCGCGCCGGCAAAACCTCATCCGAGGTCATGCGTCGCCTATCCGCTGCGTTCCGCGCGGGCGTTGACGTGGCAGCATGAGGGTCGGCGATCGCGTCCTGTTCACTGGGTGGCTGCTCGAGCTATCCGACGACGAAGGACCCACCGGGCTCGGAACTGTGATCAGCACTCCAACCTGCCAAGGCAACCCCTGGTGCCTAGCGCATGGCGAGGTAGCCGTTGAGTTCTGCCTTGATAGCAGCGAAGCTAAGTACGGGTTGACGTTGCTCGAGACAGAGCTGGCCATAGTCGAGGCAGAGGCGTGAGGACGGTCCTCTTCCTACCAATCGGCGCATCAGACCGCACGGCTCAGCTCCACCGCGTGGAAACTGACCTTCCGTTCTACCCCCGCCCCCGCGACTGCCTGAGCATCGGCGAGCACGAGCTGGTCGTCTCGTCCTCGATGTACGTCCTCAAAAGCGCCATGGCGTTCGTGTGGTTCAAGCGCGTTCTTGGGCCACCCTCTACCTACACTGACGATGGGTGGGCTGCACCATGACCCGTCGCCTCTTCCTCTACATTCGCCCACCCACCATCGATTGCCTGGTGTCCTCTGGACTCCTCCCGAGCCAACACGTCGGAGTCTTTCCGTCGACCGCACCGCAGGGTGGTCGCACCACGGCGCGCCTGAAGAAGTACAACCGTGAGATCGCAGGCAAACAAACCGAAGTCTCGCGCTGGGAATCAGACGTGCTCACCTGGCGCGAGTTCAGTGGTGGCCTTGACCACCAGTTCACAGAAGCGGCAACTGCGATCAGAGGGTTCAAGGCGTGAACGAAGCCAACCGTGATCAGGAGTTGCAGAAGCGAATCGAGGACATCGTCGCCGCGCACGACCCGATCGGACTCATCCTCATGGGCGCGCCCGACGATGAATACTTGTTCGAGGCGGGGCTCATCATCCAAGCGCTGCCGCGCTGCGAGCACGTTCCAGACGTCACGCAAGCCTGCCTCAATCTATTCACGGCGATGTTCGCTGGGGTGAGGGTGGGGGTGTACGCTGACTACCTCGCCCTGGCCGCCGACGTCTGGCAGGCCTGGTGCGAACACCAAGGAAGGCAACCATGACCGACGCCCCTGACTTCGTCTGGAACTCGCCGCGCGAGCAGTACCCCGCCGACTTCATCGCCTGGTTCGAGGAGTGGCGCGGCCCGCTCTCGGACTACACCGAGGCAGCCGAGGGCGACGAAGACGACGAGGACGCCTGCAACTACGCGGAGGCGCGCTTCCTCGCGTTCGGCGGCTGGAGCGCTGGGCAAGCATCCGTGCTCAACGAGCAGTCCTAGTAAAGCAACCATGTCCAGTCTTTCCAAAGGCCAACTATTCGGCCGTTCCGAATAGTTCGACCACCGAGGCCAGGCGGTGAGCCTGGCCTCCTTGCCGTCGATCATGAGCGACTCGTCGATGAACACCCGCTGGTCCTTGATGAACGTCGCGCCGAGCACGTCGGCCACGCCGATGAAGTCCGGCAGATCGATGTAGACGAGGTCGAGCTTGAAGAAGCCCTCGAGGATGTTCTCGACGTCGATGGGCGCGCGCACCGGCTTGCCCTTCGCCTTGGCGTACTTGTGGAGCAGCTCGTTCGCGGCGTGCTCGATCTGCGACTCGCGGAGGTAGGGGACCTTCAGCTCTGGAATCACTTGTCCCCCCTCTTCTTCGTCTCGAGCCACTTCAGAAACTCCGCGCCCGTCACGTTCTGCTCGCGCGCTCGGCGCAGCATCACCGGCATGTCCGGATCCGCCTTGATCAGCTTCTCGACGTCCTCTGGCACGCGTCCGGCGAGCTGCATCAGTTCGTCGAGGTTGTCGCCGAGCACCTCGGCCAGCGCCCGGAGCCTCTTCTCCGTCGGCGGGCTCGGATCCAGGCAGTTCTCGACACGCGACAGGTACGTGGGCGAGACGCCGACCTTCGTCGCCGTCTCGCGTAGGCTAAGGTCGCGGGCGATGCGCACGCGCTTGAGGCGATGTCCGAGTTCCTCTCGCTTGACCATGTCGCTCGCTCGGCCCGGGCGGCGTGCCCTGGCGTGTAGTGTGAACTAGATAATGCACACGGAACGGCCGATCAAGAGGGATCAGGCAGTGGATGATCTCCCTGTCCCACCGCGACCATCGGGACCGCGTTTTCCGTCCCATGAACGCGATCCCGACGCCGCCCGCGAGCGCGGCCGCACTTGCCACCGAGAGCGCCGAGGAGCGCCGCGCCGACCGTGAGCGCCGCCTCGACGAGGCCGCGTCCATCCTCGCCAAGACGCTGCTCGACATGTGGCGGCGCGAGCACCGGGTGATCGAGGAGCCGATCTTCTGGCGCCGGAGCCGCAGCGTGGAGCTCACCCCGACGCCGCCGCCCGACAAGCCCGAGCCCGTGCGACGCCCCGCCAAAGTCGCCCGCCAGCTCGCCCTCGCGCACCACCTGCAGGCTGCCATCGAGCGCGGGCTCGTCGCCGACCAGGCCGCCCTGGCGCGCAAGCTGGGGCTCACGCGCGCCCGCGTCACGCAGCTCTTCGACCTGCTCATGTTGGCCGCGGACCTCCAGGAGCAGGTGCTGGCCCTCGAAGCCGTCGATGGCGCTGAGCCGATGGCCGAGCGGACGCTGCGGGAGGTGGCCCACGCCGGGACGTGGGCCGAGCAGCGGGCGGCGTGGAGCGCGCTCGCTGCCCACGAGCCGACTCCGAAGCGGCCCGGGCAGCTCCCGAGCCGCCCCGAGCTGCCCCGACCATCTCCGGCGTTCTAGGCCATCAACCCGAACGAACCCTAGCAAACCCAGTTGCAACCGACCTGGCGCCCTGATATCGTGTTCAGGAAGGCAGCCAGCCGGCACGGCATGAGGACGCGCATGGACGACAGGTGGCTCTCAGTTGACGAAATCGCCGAGTACCTCGGGGTGAGCAAGGACACCGTCTACACGTGGGCCACCTCGAAGGGCATGCCGGGCCACAAGGTCGGCCGGTTTTGGAAGTTCAAGCGCGAGGACGTCGACGCTTGGGTCCGGGACGGCGGCGCTGCCTCATCGTCCGACGAGCTCGGTGTGAAGGAACGCAAAGATGGCTAGGCCCAAGAAATCAGCAGCAGCGAAGTCTCCGGCGACGGACACCGCCGAAGAGAGCAGCGCGCCGAACGACGAGGCAAGCGCCATCGAGGACGGCAAGATCCTCGACTACATCACGGGCAAGCCGGTCGCCGAGAACGACAAGGAGCGCGTTCGCCAGCGCATCGCTCGCGCGCTCTTCCACGAGTACGGCATCAACGTCGACGATATGGAACCCGACTTCAAGGTGCGGGTCGCGGAGTCCGGCAAGTCGTCGAACAAGAAGATCGACATCGCCATCTTCGAGGCGGGAGCCGAGCATACGGCCGAGAACGTGCGCCGCCTCGTCGTCTGCCAAAAGGAGCTGAAGCTCGGCGACAAGGGCGCGGTCAAGATCCGCGATCACGACCAGGCCGCGAAGGACCTCGAGCTCCTCAAGGACGCGATGGCCGCTTGCGAGAACTGCAAGTACGGCCTGTGGACCAACGGTCTCGAGTTCTTCTTCTTTCAGGTCAAGCGCACCAAATTCGACGTCAAGTTCATCCCCATCGGCGACTGGCCGTTGTCCGACGACTCAATCGGCACGCGCGACGTCGCCTCGCACGCCAAGCTCCGTCGTGCCGACCCGGAGATGCTGCGTACCGCCTTCCGGCGCTGCCACAACTTCATCCACGGCAACGAGGGCATGCCGAAAGACGCGGCCTTCTGGCAGTTCCTCTACCTCATCTTCGCCAAGATGCACGACGAGCGGCAGCCGAACGACAAGCGTCGTTTCTGGGCCGGCCGCTTCGAGAAGAGCGGCCAGCTTATCGACGAGCAGTTCGACGCCGACGGTCAGAAGGCGATCCGGAATCGCATCTTCCCGCTCTTCGAGGAGGTGAAGAAGAAGTACTCCACGGTATTCCGCGGCAACGAGGAGATCACCCTCTCGGACCGCGCGCTCGCCTTCATGGTGTCGGAGCTCGCGAAGTACGACTTCGGGCGCACCGACGTCGACGCCAAGGGCGCCGCCTACCAGGAGATCGTCGGCACCAACCTGCGCGGCGATCGCGGGCAGTACTTCACGCCGCGCGGCCCAATCAAGCTCGTCGTGTCGATGCTCGACCCGAAGCCAAACGAGCGCGTGCTCGACCCTGCGTGCGGCACTGGAGGCTTCCTCACCGCGACGCTCGCGCACCTGGCCCACAAGTTCCAGGCCGAGAAAGGCATCGAGCCCGGCGCAGAGTCGACGCAGGAGATCCTCTCCATTCAGGAGCGGCTCGCTGAGTTCGTGAAGAAGAACCTGTTCGGCTCCGACTTCGACCCGTTCCTCGTGCGCGTCGCGCAGATGAACGCAGTCATGGCGAGCAACGCTGAGGCACATCTCTTCAACATCAACTCGCTCGAGTTCCCCAAGGGCCACCTGCCGGGGCTCGCCGAGGCTGAGAAGGTCGCGAAGCTCGGGACGATGGACGTGGTGATGACGAACCCGCCCTTCGGTTCGGAGATCCCCATCACCGACCCGAACATCCTGCGGAACTTCGATCTCGCCCACATCTGGGAACGCACCGAGGACGGCGGCTTTAGAAACACCGGCCGGCTGCAAGGAAGCGTCGCGCCAGAGGTCTTGTTCATCGAACGCTGCGTCGACTGGCTCAAGCCCGGTGGCCGCATGGGCATCGTCTTGCCCGATGGCATCCTCGGCAACCCGGGTGACGAGTACATCCGCTGGTGGATTCTCCGGCACACGTGGGTGCTCGCGAGCATCGATCTGCCCGTCGAGGTCTTCATCGTCGAGGCCAACGTGAACATCCTCACGAGCCTCCTCTTCTTGAAGAAGAAGACCGAGCAGGAACTCAAGGCGTCGGACCTCGGTAGCAACAAGGACTACTCGGTGTTCATGGCCGTCGCCGAGAAGGTCGGCTTCGATCGACGCGGTAACACGCTCTACAAGCGCAGCCCCGACGGCGAGGAGATCCTCGAGGAAGTGGAGAGGGTCGAGCGCATCCGCACCAACGGGCATTTCGTCGAGCGTCGCTTCCGTCGCAAGAAGCGGATCGTCGACTCGGACCTGCCGTTCTCTCGCGAGGGCGGCGGCTTCGTGGAGGGCCCGATCGCGGATGCGTACAAGGAGTTCCGCAAGAAGAACAAGGAGCCCGGGGCGTGATCACGCGCATCGAAGCCACTCGCTATCGCTGCTTCGACAAGCTCGACGTCGAGCTCGGAGACTTCCGCGTGCTCGTAGGCGCGAACGGCTCGGGCAAGACCACGCTGCTCGACATCCCGGTGCTGCTCGGAGACATGCTCAAAGCGCGCACGATCGGCGATGCGTTCCTTCGCGAGCGAGATCACCGCGCACCGCGCGCCAGCGGCTTCCGCGAGCTAATCTTCCAGGGCAAGGGGGACTTCTTCATTGTGGCCGTCGAGGCCGCGCTTCCTGAGAAGGCTGCGCGCGATCTCCTCGAGGGCATGACGGAGAAGGCTCGTGCCAAGGAAGAGCGCCGTCCGACGCACCTTCGCTACGAGTTGCGACTCCAGCTCTTTAACGAGACGGAGCTGCAGGTTCAGAACGAATACCTGTTCGCGTTTCCTGAGGCGCAGTCGCCGTCCCGCGATGGCAGCGCCCCGCGGATGCAAGGCGAGGTGAATCCGAACCGCAACTGGAAGTTCATCTTGAAGCGCGAGTACGGCGGCAAGGCCGAGTACACGCCCGAGACCACGCAGCGCGCGCGTGTGCTCTCTTCAGAGCTGGCGCCCGATCTACTGGCCCTCGCGCGCGTTCTCTACGAGAGCGAGGGGGACTTCCCCGCCGCGCGTTGGTTGCTCAACCTGCTCATCGAAGACTCGGTTTTCTTCGACCCAGACTGGAACGCGCTTCGCCTGGCAAGCATGCCGGGCCTGTCGAAGACGCACGTGCTCGGCTCGGGCAAGAACGCGCCGTGGCTCGCACTCGAGCTGCAGAAGACGGATCCCGAGCGGTTCGACCTGTGGAAGGCCCACGTCCGCCTCGCGCTGCCGCAAATCACGGACATCAGCATCCACGAGCGCGAGGACGACCACCACGCGTACTTCCGCGTTCGCTACGGCGACAGCTACGAGGTTCCCTCATCGGGCCTCTCCGACGGCACGCTGCGCATCTTGGTGCTGACGCTGCTCGCGTACGTCGCCAAGCCGCCGCGCTTCCTCGTTACCGAGGAGCCCGAAAACGGCATTCACCCGCAGGCGACGGAGGTCGTTCTTCAGAGCCTCGCCTCCATCTACGACAGCCAGGTCATCGTCTCGTCACACTCGCCGGTCGTGCTGGCGAGCCTGAAGCTCGAGCAGATCCTCGCGGCGCGCATCGGCGATAGCGGCGCTGCCGAGGTGATTGCTGGCCCCCAGCATCCACGTCTCGTCAACTGGAAAGGCGAGGTCAGCCTCCCGACGCTCTTCGCCACGGGGGTGCTGGGATGAACCGCGAGCTCGTCATTCTCGTGGCCGACGGCACGATGCGCGCGGTGTTCGCCGCGTTCTTCGAGCGGCAGTTTCATCACGTGCTGTCGTGCGCGCCATTCGACTTCAACCCGCGCCTCGATCTCTTCAACAACCCGCTCGAGAAGGACGGCGGCGTTCACCGGCGCTGCCATGAGATCTTGCGCCCGTACCTCAACACGCATCGGCGCGCACTCGTGGTGCTCGACCAGCAGTTCGGTGGCGAGCGGCCGGCCGAGGAGGTGCGTGTCGAGATCGAGCACCGTCTCAACGCCAACGGCTGGGCCGGTCGCGCAACCGCCGCCGTCATCGAGCCCGAGCTCGAGGTGCTGCTCTGGCAGGACAACGTCAACGTTGAGCGCGCGCTTCGCCACCAGGGAGGCTCGTTGCGCCAACTCCTCGCGGCGGATGGCCGGTGGCCCGAGGGGGCGCCGAAGCCTCCCGCTCCCAAAGAGGTCATCCAGACGCTGATTCGCACCAACCGCGCGGGCCCACCGGTGGTCGTCTACAGCCAGATCGCGAAGGCAGTCTCAACGGCGGGGTGCGCCGACCCGGCGTTCCATCGTGTTCGCGACGCGCTCCGTGCGTGGTTCCCTGCGGAGGTCGCATGAAGGCGAAGTCTGTCCCGAGTTCGTGGCTGGAGCGCGATGGGCGTCGCCTCGACTGCAACCCGTACATGTCGGGCGCGCTCGAAGCGAAGGTCTTGCTCGAGGGGCTAAAGGCCCGCAAGGATCCGCTGCGCAACGTCACGCTGAATGGCATGGCGGGCATCTTCAACGGGCCGCGCTTCGCCCGCTCCTACGTCGATGATCCCAATGCCGGCGTCCCCTTCCTGGGGAGCACCGACATCCTGAACGCCGATCTAACGAATTTGCCACGCCTGTCGAAGAAGCAGGTCGCCGCCAACCCGCGTCTCGTCGTTCACTCGGATTGGACGCTCATCACGTGCTCGGGAACCATTGGCCGCATGGCCTACGCGCGCCCTGACATGGAGGGTATGGCGGGCTCGCAGCACTTCATGCGCGTGGTGCCGGATGCCGAAAAGATTCCGCCCGGCTACCTCTACGCCTACTTGAGTAGCAAATTCGGTGTGCCCATCGTCGTCGGCGGAACCTACGGCGCGATTATCCAGCACATCGAGCCCGAGCACATCGCGAACCTCCCGGTCCCGAGGCTGGGGAAGAAAGTCGAGCAGGAGATCCACGACCTCGTCGAGAGCGCCGCAAGCAATCGCTCCCGAGCGCATCAACTTCGCGTCGACGCACAGGCATCCTTCTATCGCCAGTTCTCGCTGTCAGACTTGTCCGATGCCGACACGGCGGTGAACTTCGCGGTCTTCAGCGTGCAAGCGTCTTCACTCCGAAGACTCGACGCGGCTCATCACAGCCCCGCGTGTCGAGCAGCCGCCGACGAGTTGGCTTCGCGTGGCGACACAAGGCGGCTCGACGAAGTAGCGCGGGTGTTCACGCCGGGGATCTTCAAACGCATCCACGTCGATGACCCGAGCTACGGCTATCCGTACTTCTCGGGCACCGAGCTGTTCCAGTACGACCCAGAGCCGCGCGGCCACCTCAGCCGCCGTGCGCCGAAGATCGAGGACTACATCGTCCGCGAGAACTGGCTCCTCATTCAGGACGCTGGCCAGCTCGAAGGACTCATCGGTCGACTCGTGAGGGCTACGCCTGCTGTTGATAAGTCGGTCGTGTCCAACCATCTGATGCGCATCGCTCCCGAAGACGCGGAGACTGCCGCCTACCTCTCCGTGGTGCTGTCGTCGCCGCACGGGTACCGAGCGATCACGCGAAACGCCTTCGGCAGTTCGATCCCTCAGCTGGATCCGGCACACATTGGGGCACTTCGCCTGCCTTGGCCGTCGAGCGCAGTTCGCAAGCGGATCGCCGAGCCCGTTCTCGAATCGTGGAAGCTCGAAGACGAGGCGTCCGCGAGTGTCCGCTCGGCGACCAAGAAGGTCGAGCACGCCATAGAGAAGGGAGCCACGAACTGATGGCCACGGTGATTCCCATCGGCGAGCCGGTGAACGAGGCCGAGCGCCAGGCCATC
>SXGU01068863.1_pt1 | contig 28417 bp, 26 predicted proteins | sample 3174531 | NCBI WGS metagenome assembly SXGU01 (sample SAMN11356863, study PRJNA531348) | freshwater metagenome | isolation source: freshwater sample F1-140 | place: China: Fuxian Lake, Yuxi | collected 2017-12-25 | reverse complement strand
TGGAATACTCGGTTTGATTGATGCTATAAATTTGTATGATGAGGGAAAACAAACTAAATTCGAAACATTTGCGATTTCAAAAGTTCGTGGAAGAATAATAGATGAACTTAGAAAAACTGATATGGTTCCAAGAAAAGTTCGTGAACAAGGAAAACACAACAGCAAAGCAATACGAGAAATTGAATGCATGTTTGGAAGAGAATGTTTGAAGGAAGAAGTTGCAGGAAAACTTGAACTCACACTTGAAAATTATGAAAAACTTTTGGTGAATCTTGAAAAAGCATCAACATATTATAGACGAATATATGACAACAATAAACAAAGAGATGAAGAAGGTTTGTTAAATGATTTTGAAAATGTGGAAAAACTTGAAGCTGAAAATTTTCTTGAAATAGTTCAAGAAAATGAAACTAAAGATATACTTGTAGATATTATTTCTAAACTCAAAGAGAGGGATAGAATAATTATTTCGTTATATTTTTATGAAGGTGTTGGATTATCTGAGATTGGAGAAATTATTGAACTTTCAGTTGGTCGCGTTTCTCAAATTCTAGATGAAATACTTGCACACATAAGAAAAGAATTAAGAGCAAAATTGTAATGATATTTAAAAACTTTATACTTTGTGTTACAATTTTTTTTATCGCATTTGCTGATAAACGAACTGATTTTATCCCCAAAAATAAGTTGCCAAATATAGAATCTTTGAAAAACGTAAGTACTAAAATAAAAGTTAAACCTAAAAAAAGTGAAGCAAACGTTTTTTCACAAGATAGTTCAATAGCAAATACTATTGATGCTACTAAAAAAACAGCGGACACTACAAAAAAAATTGTGAAAAAAAAAAATAAAAACAAAAGAAATGCAAAATTTGTAAGTAAAAAAGAAAAATCAGTTGTAAATAATAATGTTGATACAAATTCGATTGTAGAAAATAAAGATAGTGTAATGACTAAATCTTCTGATACAAATTCGGTAAATGTAAAACCAAATGAAAATGTAAAAATCCAAACTGAAAATGCAGATATTATTCGTCCAGAAGTTGTAGTACAAACACCAGTAAAAAAAATTGTCAAAGAAAAACCAAAACAAAATGATAAAAGTTTATTTTCATCAAATAAAGTTTTTACTTTTGTTTTAGTCGTTATGTTTATTATCTTTGCTTTTGTTTTAGGAATTTTAATTTCAAATTATTTTAATTCTAAAAAACAAGTAGTGCAACTTGCAAACAATAATTCAACATTTTCTGTTAAAATTGGTGGTGATGAAAATGAAAATTTGATTTCATATTCACCTCCTTCACAGATTATTCAAAATGAAAAGAAAGATATTTTTGAAACTATTGCTCAAAGAGAGGATAATTTTTCAACAGTTGAAGAAGATGATTTTCCTCTCGCAAATGAATCTATAAGTCATGATACAATTGGTTTGGCAAAGCAGTTTCATAGAAGTCAATCCGAAGTTGAACTTACGATGAAAATGGCTTCAAACAATATGAATCAATTGAGTAGATATTCAGAACAAGTTTTAAAAATAGAAAATTCTGAAGAAGAAAATTTAAAAAAGAAAAAAGATGTTTCAGCAGTAGCAAAAAAACTTGGAATTGGAAAAGGTGAAGTTTTGCTTTCACGACATCTTCAAGATTTAGAAAACAAAAAAATGAAAGGATAAAAAAATGCCAGTTAGTTCATTTAAAGTAATTTCTGCTTATATGCGTCCATTGACTTTGAAGATGGAGATATTAGCAAATAATTTAGCAAACATAAATTCAGTTGGTTACAAAAAAGGTGATTTGTTTTATGAAGTTTTACAAAATATTCAGCAAGTAAGTGGTGGTGGTGATGAAGGTGGTGAACCAGGAGCTAATCCATCTACGACTTCAACTGAATATGTGGATGTCAGTATGCAAGAAATATCTGATTTTTCACAAGGTTCGATTGAACAAACAAATAACACTTTTGATATTGCAATTGATGGTGAAGGTTTTTTTGCAGCTAAAAATCCTGTAGATGGAAAAGTTCGTTACACAAGAGCAGGAAACTTTATGATAAATGCAGGAAGTTCATTGGTTACTAAAAATGGATATGAAGTAGTAGGTGACGATGATGGACCAATTTATATTCCAAATGTCCACAATTTAAAAAAAGAAGATATTACAGTCACACCAACGGGAGAAATAATGGTTGAAGGTGATCCTGTTGCACGATTGAAAGTTGTTACATTTGAAACTTTGGAGGATTTGCAAAGAACAGGAAATACTTTTTTTGAACTTGCTTCTGCAGAAATTGAACCGATGGAAGTGGATATTGATAAAGTTCAAATTAGACAAGGTTTTTTGGAAAACTCAAATGTAAATGGAATTAGTGAAATGATTCAGATGATAGAAGTTTCTCGTCTTTTTGAAACGGGACAAAAGCTTCTTCAAACAACTGATGCAACACTTAATGAATCGTTATCAGTTGGAAATGTTCAACCATAATTTTTAAACACTTAAAATAGAAATAATATCATGAATAGAGCACTTAGATCAGCAACAACAGGAATGGCAGCACAACAGTTGAATATTGAACTTATTGCCAATAATTTATCAAATGTCAACACAACTGGATTTAAAAAAAGTCGTGCTGAATTTCAAGATTTGATGTACCAAAATTTAGAAATTGCTGGTTCATCAACTCCTGGACAAACTGCTCCAGAACCAGTTGAAATTCAAGTTGGAAATGGTGTTGTCCCAGTTGGAACAGTAAAACAATTTTCACAAGGTGATGTGCAACTTACAGGAAACGATATGGATATTGCAATAGTTGGTGATGGATTTTTACAAGTTAGAAAACCAGATGATACAATTGCGTATACAAGAGATGGTCAATTAAAAGTTTCACCAGATGGACTTTTGACAACTTCACAAGGTTTATTTATTTTTCCTGAAATTACAGTTCCAGGAAACACAGACAGAATTCAAGTTTCTCGTGATGGAAAAGTAAATGTTTTACTTGCGGGAGAAATTGAACCACAACTTGCGGGAGAAATTGAACTTGCTAAATTTGTAAATCCTGCAGGTCTTCGTGCAATTGGAAATAATTTATATGTTGAAACAATTGCCTCTGGAACTCCAATACTTGGAAAACCAGCAGAACTTGGATTTGCCGAAGTTATTCAAGGACAAGTTGAAGCATCAAATGTGGATATTGTAGAAGAAATGGTTGCAATGATTGTAGCACAACGTGCTTATGAAATCAATTCCAAAACAATTAAGACAGTTGAGGAAATGATAACAATGGCAAACAATTTACAACGATAAAAATCTAAATGATTTTATTTTTTGTATGGCAAATAATTCTTCAATTCAATATTTCTCAAACCGAACTAAAAGAAAAAATTGAAGAATTTATTTTCAAACAAATCAAGCTTCCAAAAGAAGACGTTATAATTGAATATAAAAATTTGCCAAATGAAATCAATCAAAAAACAAAATACGAACTTAAAGTGATGCCAGAAGAAAATCAAATACTTCGTGGAAATGTGAGTTTGCCACTTGAAATTTTTTCAGAAGGAAAAATGGAAAAAAGAATATTGGTTTCTTTAAAAATTAGAACATTTGAAAATTGTTGTTTAGCAGTGAATCCAATTCCAAGTGGTGAAACAATTTTGGATAAAAACATTGAAATAAAAAAAATTGAAACAACATCGTTCACACAAGAAGTAGTACATTTGAAAAATGAATGTGTTGGCAAAAAAGCGAAAAGAGCAATTGGGAAAGATAGAGTTATTTTACTTGATGCAATTGAAGAATTGCCTGTAATTGAAAGAGGGAAAGTAATAACTTTATTATCCAAAACAAATGGCGTTGTTGTTTCAGCAAAAGTAGAAGCACAACAAGATGGAAGAGTTGGTGAAATAATTTATGTGAAACTACAAACTTCAAAAGAAAGAATAAAAGCAAAAGTTGTAGATTCATTATCAGTTATTGTAGTTCAATAAAAAATGAAACTTATTATGACAAAAAAGATTTTATTATCAATATTATTTTTTACTTGCGTTTCTTTTTCGCAGGATTTAAGAGAGAACATTGGTCGCTCAATTTTTAGTGACAATAAAGCAAGTAGAATTGGAGATGCAGTTACAATTATTGTACTTGAAGTAAATAGTGCAACAAGTGGATCTTCTACAGAAGCAACTCGGCAAAGTGATGTTTCTATGCAAGCAAATGGAACATCTACAGGAATTGGAAACATTCCACAAGTTGGTGCAGATTTTGGAATTGGCACAAATAATAGTTTTACTGGTGGTGGTCAAGTTTCAAGTAGTGGAAATGTAAAAGCAAAAATTAGTGCAACAGTTGATTCTGTTTTGGGAAATGGAAATCTACATATTCGTGGAATGAGAACAATTGCAATTGCTGGAGAAGAACAAATAATAGAAATTTCTGGAATCATTCGTCCAACAGATATTCAAGCGGATAATAGTGTTTTGTCTTCAAATATTTCTGATGCAGTGATTTCATTTTCTGGAAGCGGAATGATAGATAGAGCCAAAGAACCCGGTTGGTTGACAAAAATTTTTCATTGGATTTTTTAAATAAGTAATTATGAAAAGAATTTTTATTTCAATAAATATTTTAATTTTATTTTTAATTCAAACTACATATTCAGTTAGAATAAAAGATATCGCATATGTTGAAGGAGTTAAAAGTACTCAAATAATTGGATATGGAATTGTAGTTGGATTAAACGGAACGGGAGATACACAACGTTCTACATTTACACTTCAATCCATCACAAGTATGTTGAAAAGATTTGGAATAACTGTTCCTCAAGATGAACTTCGGTTGAGAAATGCAGCAGCAGTAATGGTTACAGCAACTATTCCACCATTTTCAAAAGTTGGAGGAACAATTGATGTTGTAGTTTCTTCAATGGGAGATGCACAAGGAATTCAAGGTGGAACGCTTCTTATGACACCACTTTCAGCAATTGATGGAAATGTTTATGCAATAGCACAAGGTCCTGTTTCTGTTGGAGGAGCATTTAGTGCATCTACTGAAACTGGTTCTCAAGTTAGAAGAAATCATACTGCAGCAGGAAGAATTCCATCAGGAGCAATTGTTGAAAAATCTATTCCAATAAAATATCGTTCAGATGATTGGAAAGTTGTAGTTGTTTTATTTCAACCTGATTTTACAACTGCAAATAGAATTGCAGATAGTGTAAATGTAAAATTTGGAGAAGAAATTGCTTATGCAAATGATGCGTCTTCTGTAACAGTAAGTGTTCCCGCAGATTTTAGAACTGAAAATAAAATTGTACAATTTGTTTCACAAGTTGAAGTGTTTGAAGTTTCTCCAGATGTTGCAGCAAAAGTTGTGATAAACGAAAGAACAGGAACAGTTGTTGCGGGAAGCAATGTTACAATTTTACCAGCAGCAATTTCACACGGTGGAATTACAATTGAAATTCAACAGATGCCCGTTATTTCGCAACCACAACCATTTGGACAAGGTCAAACAGTTTCTACTGAAATTCAAAACTTATTTGCAGCAGAAGATTCCTCAACAGTGAAAGCATTTACAGGAGGAGCAACTGTGCAAGATGTTGCATCTGCGTTGAATGCTTTAAAAATAAAACCACGAGATGTGATTGCGATTTTTCAAGCACTCAAAGAAGCAGGAGCTTTAAAAGCAGAACTAATAATAATGTAAAAAAAATGTCAGTTACATTATCACATATAAATGCAAAAATAAATTCTTCTCAACTTACAGAGAGTGAGAAACTCAAGATTCAAAAAGCAGTTCGTGAGTTTGAATCAATTTTTGTTTCTCAAATGTTGAAAACAATGCGTGGAGAAGGAATGGAAACAACTGGTATTTTTGATGAAGAAGAAGAAGGTTTGGATGCATTTGGAGATACAACAATGCAGTCACTTTTTGATATGGAAATTGCAAAAAGTTTATCTCGTTCACAAAGTTTGGGAATTGCAGATTCATTATATAAGAAATTGACGGGAGAAAATCTTCCAAATCATTTACCAATTTATCCAACAAACAGTTTTCCAAACATTGAAAAAGTAAAAACTGAAAAAGAAATTATTTCAACAACATTATTTGGAAGAGAAAAAAATAACAATAATAATATTGCACTCAAAAAAATTGAACAAGAATTTAAACCAATTTCTAAAACATTGAGAGAAGTTCCAGGAATTGCAAAAACAGTTGCCGAAAAAGTTAATGAATTTGACGACATAATAAAAGATGCAGAAAAAAAATTTTCAATTGATGAAAATATAATTAAAGCAATTATTGCAGCTGAATCAAATGGAAATTCAAATGCAATTTCTCCCAAAAAAGCCAAAGGTGTTATGCAACTTATTGATGCAACTGCAAAAACAATGGGAGTAAAAAATATTTTTGACCCAAGAGAAAATATTTTTGGTGGAACAAAATATCTTCGCCAAATGCTTGATAAGTTTGATGGAAATTTGGATTTAGCACTTGCCTCATATAATGCTGGTCCTGGTGCTGTTCAAAAATATGGTGGAATTCCTCCATATAAAGAAACTCAAAATTATGTGAAAAGAGTTTTTAATTTTATAAATTATTTTGGTAACTTTGAAAAATAAAATGCAACAACAAGTTTCTGACATAGATAATTTACTCAAAATAATTTCACTTGAAATTACAACAGCAGATTCAATGCTTAAGGCATTGCAAGATCAGCAGAACTCTATTGTTAATTTTTCAGGAGATGCTCTTGAAGTTGCAACTGAAAGATGTAATCAGATTTCAAAAAAAATGAAAACAATTGAAAGAGATAGAATAAAAATTTTTGAGAGAATTACAAAAGGAACTCAATTTGAAAAAGTTAGTTCTAAACAAATTACATTTGAAAAATATCTTGATTCGCTTGATAATCGTGGAGGATTGAAAGTTCGTTTAAAAAATACAAGAGAAAATTTAAAAAAATCTATTGCAGAAATTATTAAATCAAATACAGTAAATGCAATGTTGTTAGAACATTCTATAAACTTTGCAGAAAAAAATATTAAAGCAATTACGTCTAATTTGAAAAAGAAAATTTTGGATAAAACTATTTAAACTTATGGCAGGACTTAACTTATCACACATACTTGAAATTGCAAAACGAGGTCTTCAAACTCAACGACTTGGAATTGATGTTACTGGACACAACCTTGCAAATGCAACAAAAGAAGGTTATTCACGACAAAGAATTAATTTAAAACCCGGTGAAGTTCTTCAATCAAATCAAGGAAATTTAGGAACGGGAGTTATTGGAACTCACGGTGGAAGAGTGAGAAATATGTTTATTGATGATCAAGTTCGTTCATCACAAAGTTCGTTGAGTCAATCTTCTGCACAAAGACAATCTCTAACTCGTATTGAATCAAAAGTAAATGAACTTACACGAAATGGTCTTGGAACTCAAATCACAAAATTTTTTAATTCATTTCAATCGCTTGCACAACAACCAGAAGATAGTGTGCAAAGAACAAATGTTGTCAATCAGGCAAAAAGAATGATTGATTCGTTTCGCTCAACTTACAATGCATATCAACAACTTCAAAAAGAAGTAAATGACAATATGCTTTCTACTTTGAGAAATATAAATGAAATTAGTTCTAAAATTGCAGATATTGACAGTGAAATTACTCGTCTTCAATCTGGTGGTGCAAATGCAAGTGATTTGAAAGATGAGAGAGATATTTTAATTGATGAACTTTCAAAGTATGCAAATGTAAAAGTAAGTGAGGATTCTCGTGGTTCTGTAATTGTTTCAATTGGAGGGATTGCAGTTGCTTCTCGTGGAGGGAGTACAGAACTTTCATCTTCATTTATAGATGAAGTTGGTCAAACTGCACTTGTTTTAAATGGTGTAACTTATGATACTGATACAAAAAAATATGATTTGACTGATTTTAGTGAAGTAACTCTCGATGCAATTCCAAAACTTTCTATAACTATTCCAGCGTATAATGATGATTCAACAACAGATCCATCATTGCGAAAAATAAATATAACATCTGGTGAATTAAAAGGTTTGATGGATGTTTATAATGATGTTTTATTTCCTGCAAAAACTCGTTTGAATACAATGGCAATTTCACTTGCAAATGCTGTGAATTCACTACATCAAACTGGAAAAGGAAGAATGAATGCAGATGGCGAAAATATAGAAGGAATAAATTTCTTTGTTTCTCCAACTGATGTTCAAAATGCATTTACGGGAGATGATATTGTAAATGGCGAATTTGCAAAATATATTTCTATATCTAATGAAATTTTACAGGATGCAAATAATATTGCAACAGCAAGTGTAGATTTAGATGAGTTTGATGGAGGAAATTCAGTTGCACTTCAAATTTCCAATTTAATGAATCAAAAATTTATGACGGGGAAACTTTTCTATAATGAAAACGAAACACTTCCAACTTCGCTTTCACAAACATTGGAAGAATATAATCGTCAAACTACAAATCAACTTTCATCAGCAATTTTTGATGCAGAAATAAGAGAAGAATCTTCTGAACTTATTTTAAATCAAATGCAACAGCAACAGCAATCTATTTCTGGAGTTTCTACTGATGAAGAAATGACAAATTTAATTAATTTTCAAAGAGCATATGATGCTGCAGCAAAAGTTACTGCAACAGTAAACGATATGTATTTAACAATTTTAAACATGGTGTAATTTATGAGAGTATCTGATAAAATTTTTTCAAACAATCTTCTTCTCAACATAAATAAAAATAAACTAGCAGTTGATAAATCGCAAATTCAACTTGCAACTGGGAAGAAAATTTTAAGTCCATCTGAAAATCCACTTGAAGCAGATGCAATTTTACGACTCAATGAACTTGTGGAAAAAAATAAACAATATTTTTTAAACATTGAAGGTGCAGAAAGTTATATGGAAGCAACTGTTGGAGCATTAGATCATTCAATTGATATTTTTCAAGATGCACTTGATATTTCAACTCGCGTAACTTCTGTTACTTCTCCAAAAGATTTGATTACTTATGCAGATAAATTTGAATCATTAATTCAAAAATTTATTACTGTTTCCAATACCTCTTTTAGAGGAAAGTTTTTATTTGGAGGTTCTGCAACTTTAACACCACCATATCCAGAAGAAAATATAGATTCTACTAGTGTTAATGTTATAATTGGGGATAGAACTTTTACAAGAATTTCAGAAGTTCTTTATGCTGGAGATGGAACTAAAATTGAAATTCCTGTTGGAGATGGTGTAAATGTTCGTATGAATATGAGTGGAAGTGAAGCATTTCAACTTGATGTAGAGGATGAAACTACAAGCGCATTTCAAATTTTAATTGACTTTCGTACAATGGTAGATGATGCTGTTGCAAATGGAGAAACTATTGATAAAGATACATTTATTGAATTAACTTCAAAAATTCGTCAAATGCATGATCATATTATTTCAAAAACACAACAACATGCAGATACATTTGAAAGTTTTGAAATTCTAAAAGAACAACTTGATTCTGATTCTTTGAATATTGAAGAACTTCGTGCAAGTAAAGAGGATACAGATATTGCAAAAACTGTAACTGATCTTCAATATAAACAAATTCAACTTGAAGCGGCGTATAAAGTTGGAGCAAATGTTTTGCCAAAATCATTAGTTGATTTTTTATAATTTTTCATTATTCATAAAAAAAATACAAAACTATGCAAAAAAAGTTTGATGTAATGACCATTATTGGGTTTTTAGTTGGAGTATCAGGAATTGTTGCAGCATATAAATTTTTAGCACATGGAAAAATTTCTATGTTGATTGGAAAATCAGCATTGGAAGGTATTTTAATTGTGTTTTTAGGAACTATTGCAGCAACTATTGTTGGTCAATCTTGGACAAGATTTATTTCAATTTTTAAGATTGCTTCTCACGCAATAAATCCTACAACATATAATCTTCGTGAAGCAATTGATCAACTTGTAAATTTTGCTGCAATTGCAAGAAAAGACGGTGTTCTTGCACTTGAAAAAGAACTTCCAAACATAAAAGAACCATTTTTTAGAAAAATATTTGGACTTGCAGTTGATGGAAATGATCCAGATATGTTGAAAACAGTTGCAGAATCAGAAATTGAGTTTCTAACTGAACGTCATACAATTAACTATACAGTTTTTGCAAAAATGGGAGGATATTCACCAACGATGGGAATTATTGGAACAGTTCTTGCCTTGATTGGAACTTTTGCAAGTGCAGGAGATGATCCACAAGGTTTGATTTCTCATATAGCAACAGCGTTTGTTGCAACATTGTGGGGAATTTTTTTAGCGAACTTGGTTTTTTTACCTCTTTCAGATCGTCTTAAAAATGGTCATCTTGAAGAAATTGAGTATATGGAAATTATTAAAAAAGGTGTGATTTCAATTCAAGAAGGTGAAGCACCATCAATTGTGAAAGCAAAGTTATATAGCATGCTTCCTGCAAACCAACAAATTCAAAAATAGTTTTTTATATGTCAAAAAAAAAACATGCTGAACATGATTCTTCTGAACGATGGCTTTTAACTTATGCTGATTTGATAACACTTCTTCTTGCGTTATTTGTTGTGTTGTGGTCATTTTCTATAATGGATAAAAAAGCAGTTGAACAAGCAATGGCAGCAGAATTTGGTGGTGAAGTTTCTGAGAGTATTGCCGAAGGAAGTAATGCAGTTGTTAGTGCTGAGATTGCAAAACAATTAAAACAACAAAAAAGAGCAGAAGCAATTTTAAGAAAACTTAGAGAATCTAAACAAGATTCTTTAATAGATGTCTCATATAATCTTGGAAAAATTACATTTGTTATAAAAGGAGATGTGAGTTTTGAAAGTGGAAGTGATGTTTTAACATCACCAGTTAAAAGTGCTTTAAAGGCAGTTAGAACCTACTTAGATAGTTTGAAAGATTATCCTATTGAAGTTGATGGACATACAGATGATATTGGTTCATTTGCTACAAATTTAGATCTTTCCACTCGTCGTGCAATTAGCACAGTCAATTTTTTAATCAATGAATTTGGAATTGATAGCAAAAGAATTGTTGTACAGGGATTTGCTTACAATAAACCAATTGTTCCAAATACAAGTGTTGAAAACCGCAGAAAAAATCGCCGCATTGAAATTGCTTTTAAAACTGGCGAAACATCAAAAATAATTGGAGCAGAATAACTTGCTCCATTTTTTTATTAACTCTAAAAATCATACTTCAATGAATAAAATAGTATACATATTTTTTTTCTTTCTTATTTTTAAACTTGATTTATTTGCTGGAAACTTATCTGGTAAAGTTACTGAATCTGGAACTAATGCTTCTGTTGTTGGTGCTACAGTAAAAGCAACAAATTTGCAAACACAGGAAGTCAAAGGAACTTTTACCGATATGAAAGGTAATTACCAATTTAAAAATTTAAATGATGGTGAATATACAGTTACAGCATCTTCAATTGGCTACAAGTTTTTTGAAACCAATCTTAATGTAAGCGGTTCAGTTTCTCAAAATTTTTCTTTAGAAATTGAGTCAATCAATCTTGATGCAGTTGTAACTTCTGCTTCCAGAAAACAAGAAAAAGTTTTGGAAGCGCCAGCATCAGTTTCTGTAATTGGTACAAGAGAAATTGCACTTCGTCCAACACTTGCACCAACAGATCATCTGCGAGGTGTAGTTGGAGTGGATATTGCTCAAACAGGACTTATGCAACAAAATCTTGTTGTAAGAGGTTTTAACAATGTTTTTTCAGGACAACTTACAATGCTAACTGACAATAGAATTGCTTCTGTTCCATCGTTGAGAGTGAATGTTCCGTATATGATTGCGGCAAATAATGAAGATATTGAAAGAATTGAAGTTGTAAGAGGTCCCGCATCAGCACTTTATGGACCAAACGCTTCACAAGGCGTTGTAAATATGATAACTCGTTCTCCGTTTTCTTCGCAAGGAACAACACTTTCACTTGGAGGAGGAACTCAAGGTATGAAACAAGCTTCATTTCGTCATGCTAGTGTTGTTAGTGAGAAATTTGGATATAAAATTTCAGGGCAATATTTTAAAGGTAAAGAATTGGAACACGTAGATGATGCTGAAGTTAAAGATAGAATTCCTGATGTTGAAAAATATAGCAGTGAAATTCGTTTTGATTATCTTGCTTCAAATGGTTTGAGTTCAAATGTTACAGCGGGAATTACAAAACTTGTGAGTGGTATTGAACTAACTGCACTTGGTGCTGCTCAAGGAAAAAATTGGGTTTATAGTTTTGTACAAGGAAGAGTTTCTTACAACGACTTATTCTTACAAACATTTTTGAATGTAAGTGATGCTGGAGAAACTTATATGTTGCGAACAGGAGAAGAACTCATAGATAAATCAAAACAATTTGTAATGCAAGCACAAAATTCTTATGACATTATGAATCAAGGAAAACATAAACTTATTTATGGATTAGATTTTATAAAAACTTTTCCAAATACGGAAGGTACAATTATGGGAAGAAATGAAAAAGACGATAATATAAGTGAATTTGGTGTGTATGTCCAAAGTGAAAACCATCTTATGAATAATAAATTTGATTTGATATTTGCAGGAAGATATGACAAACACAATAGATTAAATGATGCAGTAATTTCTCCTCGTGTTGCGTTTGTTTATCACCATGATGAAACAAGCGATTTTCGTTTAACATACAATCAAGCATATTCAACACCTTCTACAAATGATTTATTTTTAGATTTATTAGCAGAAGCAAATCCATTTGGTTATCCCGATATTTATGCAATTCCAATTCGTGCAACGGGAGTTCCTACAACTGGATTTAATTTTGAAAAAAATCAATATGATGGTTATGATTTCAATACTCCATTTTATCCTGTTGCAATTCCAACAGTTGGAGTTGGTAATTTATGGCCAGTTGTTGTTGATATGTTGATTGCACAAAATTCTGCGTTACTTCCTTTGCGAAGTACAATGATTGGAAATACACCAACTGGAATTACTTCTGCATTAGCAATTTTAAATCCTAATGAGGGAAAATTTGATCCTGTAAGTGCTCCGCAAAATATAGAGCCATTAAAACCAACTATCAATAGAACAATTGAATTTGGTTATAAAGGATTTTCGATGAACAATAAACTTGAACTTGGAGTTGATATTTATTCTTCAAAAATGAATAATTTTATTGGACGATTCCAAGTATTTACACCAAATGTATTTATGACGGGAGTTACGAAAGAATATTTTATGCAATTTGGTTTAGATAGTTCAACTTCTATAGCTCTTTCACAAGGTGTTTCTGGAATTCCACTTGGAACAATTACACCAAAAGAAGCAGTGGATAAAAATGCAATTATGGTTGCTCCAAGAAATTTTGGAGAGATAAATATTTTGGGAATTGATTTTGCATTAAATTACAAAGTCAATAATAATCTTGAAGTTAGTGGAACTTTCTCAACAGTAAATGAAAATTATTTTGAAAAACTTGATGGTGATTTTGACTTATCTATGAATGCTCCTAAAAAACGTGGAACTGTTTCTGTAAAATATATTTCTGGTTTTGGACTATCAGCAGAAGTTAGAAATAGATGGAACGATGGTTTTTATATGAGCAGTGGTGTTTATATTGGAGATGTTGAAAAATATTCACTTTATGATATAAATTTAAATTATAAACTATCTCCAATTGGGGAAAATACAATTCTTTCAGTTTCTGTTTTAAATGCTTTTGATAAAGCACATAATGAATTTATTGGTGCTCCAAAAATTGGAAGAATGGTAATTGCAAAACTAAATTACACGTTATAATTTATTTCAATTTAAAAAACGAAAGCCAATTCAAAAATGAATTGGCTTTTTTATTTTTATTTTAAAAAAATTAATTAGAAAATTTTTTCCACAAAAAGTAAATTGGAATTCCACTCAATACAATCAAAAGTCCGGGATAAGTATATTGCGGTTTGAAAATAAGTAAGTTTACACAAATTGCTGTTGCAATTAAAATATAAATTGCAGGAATTATTGGATATCCAAATGCAATGTATGGTCTTTCAATGTTTGGTGATTTTTTTCTCAAAATAAAAATTCCAAAAATCGTGAGTATATAAAAAAGTAAAACAGCAAATACAACATAATCCAATAAATCTCCATAAGTTCCCGATAAACAAAGAACTGAAGCCCAAACAGATTGAATAATCAATGCAGTTGATGGAACAGAGTTTTTGTTTAATTTGCCAATTTGTTTGAAAAATAATTTGTCTTTAGCCATCGCAAAATAAACTCTTGCTCCTGAAAGAATTAAACCATTGTTGCATCCAAAAGTTGAAATCATCAAAACTATTCCCATAATTATTGCTGCAGAATTTCCAAAAATTTTTGTTGCGGCAGCAATTCCAACTCTATCATTTTGAGCAAATTGAATTCCTTGTTCAAACACATCTTTTGAATTTGGGTTTCCAACAATTGGAAGAATAGACATGTATGCAACATTTGCAAGTATGTAAAGTAAAGTTACAATTCCAGTTCCTATTGCAAGTGAGCGTGGAATATTTTTTTTTGGATTTACAACTTCTCCCGCAGTGAAAGTAATATTATTCCACGCATCAGAAGAAAACAATGAACCAACCATTGCAACTCCAATTGCTGAAAGAATTGAAATTCCAAATAAATTTTCAACAGCAATTTCTCCATTATTTAACGTTGTTTTTGTTGCGTTCCAAAAGTTTGAAAAATTTATTGAAATAGATTTTTCATCACTCGCAAAAAAAATTCCAAGTAAAATTATTCCAAATAAAGCAAATGTTTTTGTAAATGTAAAAATGTTTTGAACAATTTTTCCATCATTAATTCCACGTAAGTTTATATATGTCAAAATAATTATGCTAACAATTGCTAAAATTTGTGCAGCAGAAATTTTAAGAAAAAAAAATTCAAACAAAATATTTTTTTCACTAAAAAATGGAATTAAAACAGATGTGAATTTTGCGAACGCAACACCAACTGCAGCAATTGTTCCCGTTTGAATTACAATAAATAACGTCCATCCATAAAGAAATCCAACTAAAGAACCATATGCTTCCTTCAAATAAATATATTGACCTCCAGCTTTTGGCATCATTCCCGCAAGTTCTCCGTATGAAAGTGCGGCAATCATTGTAACGATTCCAGTGATTAACCAAACTAAAAGTAAATAAAAACCACCACCAACATTTCTTGAAATATCAGCACTTACAATAAAAATTCCTGAACCAATCATTGAGCCAACTACAATCATTATTGAAGATACAAGACCAAGTTCTCGTTTAAATTCAGTTTGTTGTTGTGGCATTGTTATTTTTTAATATCAAATTATTAGGCAAAAAACTATTTTTGAACTTTATTTGTTGTAGCATTTAATATGCTGTGTTTTTTTCCGTAAACAAAATAAATTATTATTCCAATTAAAAGCCACACAAAAAGACGAGCCCAATTTTGCCATTCCAATGTTATCATCATTCCTAAATTAAAAATAATTCCAAGTGGAGCAACAATCCAAACAGCTGGAGTTACAAATGGACGATGTCGTGTTGGTTCTTTTTTTCGCATAACCATAACTGCAACACAAACCATCACAAATGCAAGTAAAGTTCCAATATTTACCATTTTAGAAATTGAATCAATTGGAGTAAATGCTGCAACTAAAGAGACAATAAATCCAATTAAAATATTTGCTTTATATGGTGTTCTATATTTTGGATGAAGTTCTCCAAAAGTTTTTTTAGGAAGAAGACCATCTTTTGAAATTGCAAAAAATACTCGTGATTGTCCAAGAAGCATCACAATTAAAACAGAAGTTAATCCTGCAATTGCTGCGATTGAAATAATAAATACTGCAAAATTTAATCCTTGTGAACCAAACGCTGCTGCAATTGGTGCTGTAATATCAATATCTTTGTAATTTATCATTCCTGTTAAAACAAGTGCAACTAAAATGTAGAGGATTGTACAAACAATAAGTGAAACAATTATTCCAAACGGAACATCTTTTTGTGGATTTTGAGATTCTCCCGCATGCGTTGAAACTGTATCAAATCCAATATAAGCAAAGAAAATATATGCTGCTCCTGCAATAATTCCAATCAATCCATATGCTTCGTGAGAATTTCCAAGTGAGTCAGTATAAGTTCCCCTTTCTGGAATAAATGGATTCCAATTTGCCGTGTTAATATATTGTGCTCCAACAATTATAATAAATAACACAACAACAACTTTTAATACAACCATAAAGTTATTTGTGCTTGCGGCTTCTTTAATTCCTTTTACAAGAATTGCAGTGATAAACCAAATTACAAGAAGTGCTGGTAAATTTATAGCAAAATTTATTCCCATAAATTGTGGAATAATAGTGTCAGAAAATTTGTGTGAAAGTGCTTGTAATCCATTTGCAGATTGTTTTGCAGTTGCTATGATTTCGGATGCGGTGAAATAATCATTCATAAGCCATATGGGAAATTTTATATCAAATAGAAAAAAAAACTTTGCCATATATCCACTCCATCCAACAGCAACAGCAGATGCTCCCATTGCATATTCTAAAATTAAATCCCATCCAATTATCCACGCAAAAAGTTCTCCAACAGTTGCGTATGAATATGCATATGCGGAACCTTCAACGGGAAGAAATGATGCAAATTCAGCGTAACATAATGCAGCAAAAGTACATCCAATTCCTGCAAAAACAAATGATAATGCCAATGCTGGACCAGCATATTCTTTTGCTCCAACTCCTGTCATTACAAAAATTCCTGCTCCAATGATTGCTCCAACTCCGAGAGAAGTTAATCCCCATTTCCCGAGTACTCTTTTCAATGCACTTTGTTTCATTTCATTTTCAAAATGTTCAACAGGTTTTCTTTGCCATAATTGATTGCTCATAGATAAAGTATTTTAGTTAAAAAAAATATTGTTGAATTTACAACTATTTGATGAGAGTAATGAAAAATTTGAGTGAGTTTTGAATTAAATTTTTTTAAATAAAAAATAAAAATTAGAAGAAAAAATATTTTAAAATAAAATTGCATTTACAAAAAATAAAAAAAGACAATGATAGGTTTCATTGTCTTTTTTATTGAAAAAAATTACCTATTTATTTTCCATTTCCATTTAATTGCTCTAATCCTTTTTTTGCATCTTTATTACTTGAATCAAGTTGTAAAACTTTTTTGTATTGTAATTTTGCTTTATCAAATTCTCCAATTGAATGTAAAAGTTGTGCCAACATTAAATTATATGAAACATTGTTTTCATCAAACTCGAGCGCTTTTTTTAAATTTGTAATTGCTTGTGAATAATATTGTTTTTTTGTTTGGTCATCTTTTGTTTTAGAACCAGTTACAAATTTGTAATATCCTTCAAATCCATATGCTTCTGCAAGTTCAGTTTTATAGTTAGCAGTTGTATCTGCGATAACTTCAATCATTTTTTTATAAGCATTGCTTTGCTCCTCCAAATTTTCCATTTGACCATAAGTTTGTGCCAAATATTTATGTGCTTTTACATATACAGGATTTTTTTCTATAACTTGTTTCAAATAGTTTTCTGCACCATAAAAATCTTTTAATTGTATGTTACAAATTGCTATATTCATATAAGCGCTAATAGCATTTGGGTCATATTTAATTCTTAACTCATAATAATAAATTGCTTTTTCATAGTCGCTTTCATTCATAAATTGTTCAGCAAGTGTTTTGTATTCATTTATCATTGATGAATCTTCTTTGGTTGTGGAAATATATTTTTCCAAAAAACTTACAGCATCACTTCTTTGAAGTTGTTTTTTTATTTTTGCGAAACTTAAAATTTCGTCATTACTTAAAGTATATTTTTCTTGAAGAAATAAAAATTCGGTTTCTGCTTTTTCATAATTTTTTGTTTCATAATATTTTTTTGCAAGAAATCTATGAACTTCCACAATTGAACTATCCATTATTAAACTATCCATTGAAACTATTTGTTCAGCAATTGGAAGTGCTTCATTTGAACTTTTTGCATTTATGAGTGATTTCATAAGTTGAAGTTTTATTTCTAAATCATTTGGTTGAAGAAGCGAGAGACGGTTGAAAATTTTTGCTGCATTTGAAAATTGTTTTGCTCTGATATAAATATCTCCAAGATTTTTAAATGCCTCAATATTTGCAGTATCTTTTTCTATAACTTTCATATAATTTTTTACAGAAGTTGTATAATCTCTTTGTTTTGCATATAATTTTCCGAGTTTTAAAAATATTTCTGAATTTGAAGAATCCAATTCAATTGATTTTTCATATTGTTGAATTGCCATTGGAATGAGACTTTGTTTTACATATTCGTCTCCAACTACAATATAGGGAATAGGATTTTTTTCATTAAAAGTTATTGCAACTGAATAATAAAAAATTGCAGAATCTGAATTTCCCATTTTAGAAAATACTTCTCCAAAAAGAAAATTTGTTTCAAAACTATTGCGATATTCTTTTTCTTCATATGCTTCTTTGAGTTTTTCAAGAGCAGTTGTTAAGTCATTTTTTTGAATAGCATCTTTTGCTGATTTTACTGGATATTTATCGCTAAAAGATTTGAATTGAAAAATTGAAAAAAAAGTGATAAATAAAAAAAATTTTTTAAACATATTTTTTAATCTTGATTAAGTTGAACAATTCTTATTGGCATTTTTTCAGGAACCATTCCAAATTCTCCTAATATTTTTTGACCACCAACTGCATTTGGAGAAAGTAAAAATGAGGTAAATCCAGTTCCAACATCAAAGTATAAATTTTTTGTGTAAATATATATGTTTTTTGAAATTGGATAATAATTCAAAGCAATATATGCTTGATATGGAAAAAATGATTTTCCACTTGTTTCATAATATAAACTATCAATTGGGTTTGAGTTTTCAATTTTCAATATTTTGATATTGTTTGTATCCATTTTATTTTTTGAACATATTCCAACTATTCCAATTGAATACAAGTTTTTCCCAATAAAATCAATAGTTTCGCTGTCGGAGTTTGCAACAAAACTATAATTAGAGAAATTTTTTTTTTCCAAAATTAAGTTTGAAAAAACTTCATAATTACAAGAATTTTTATTTGGAATTGCAATTGAAATTTTTTGATTTATTGATTTATCAATTTGATCCCAATTTGAAACGTTTTCCAAAAAAATTTTTTTCAATTGAGCAGTTGAAATTTCATCCAATTGAAATTTTTTATTTACAACAATTCCAATTGCATCTTTTCCCAAAATATATTTTTCAATTTTCAGATTATTTTTTTGAACAAACTTTTTTTCTTCATCATTAAATTCTCTTCCAACAATTATGAATTTAGTTGTGTCATTTAAAAATTTTGCAATCGCTTCTCTATCATTTATAAAATTGGTTCTTATTTTTGTCTCTTCATATAAACTTGTAAATTGTTCAACTTCTCTATTTACCAAATCTTTCAAAGTTTCAGAAGCATAAATTTCCAAATGCCCTTTTGTTGGAGATTCTTCATCTTCTTTTTTACATGAGAAAAAAGATAAAGTAAAAAATAAGACAACGTTAATTTTCTGAAATATTTTCATCTATATTTTTTTTCTCCTTAATTTTTAGATAGATTGTAACAAATCTGTAAACTCCATACAGCATAAAGACAATTGCTAAAACTGGTTGATATTTACTAAATAGAAAATTTGGAATAACTATCTCAAAGAAGATTAAAATACCTAAAATAAAAACTAACGAAGAAACAAATAAAGAAAACTTCTGAGTAAAATTTTCAAATTTCACTTCATCTATTTGAGTTTGAACTTAAATGGAATTGTGACCCAAACTGAAACAGGACCGTTATTCATCATTGCGGGAGTAAAAACCCATTTCTCTGCTGCTTTCATTGCAGCATCGTTAAAAATTTCTGCATCACTTTTTAATAGAACAACTTTTTTTGGTTTGCCTTCTTTATCTACCCAAATTTTTACATAAACGGTTCCTTCAATTCCTGCTTTTAAAGCAATCTCTGGATAAACTGGTTCAACTCTTTTTACGACAACAGGTTCTTTTTCATAAGCAACAAAATCTTCTGGTGGTTCTTCTTCTTCTATTTTTATTTCTTCGTGTTCAATTGCAATTTGTCCTCCACTAACTCCATTTCCTTCATCTCCTAAAATTGGAGATGGTTCACTTGAAATTTCATCTTTTGTTGCAAACTCTGGTTGTTCAGGATTTATCTCTGCGTCAGGAACGGGAACTGGTATTCCAAAACTTGGTTTCACAATTGCTTCTGCAGAAACCGCAACTGCTGGTTGAGTTTCATTACTTTGAATTGATGGTGGTGGACCTAAATCACTATACTTTAAAATTCTAACTGTATAAACTGGTTCTTCTTCTTCTAAAAGATATTGTGAAACATAATATAATGCAATAAAAAAAACTAAAATACTAATTGCAGTGATTAATGCTTTTGCAGCATATTTTTGATAAAGAGCTCTTAATTCATATGCTCCGTATTCTTTTTGTATTGTAGCAACATTTTTCATAACGTTTAGTTTAGATATTTTCAATTATTTTTAAATCTCCATCTTCCATTGGAGATAAACTAAACCTTGTAACATTTGCCATATTTAATTCATCCATAATATCAACCATATTTATGTATTTGGCTTTTTTATCTATTTTTAATAGTGTTACAAGTTTTGGATTTGCTATTAATCTTTCTTCAAGAAATCTTCTGAGTTCTTTAAAATTTATTGTCTGTGGTTTTTCATTTCCAATATTCCAATAAATTTTAAAATCTTTTGAAACTCTTAATGTTAGCAAACTTGATTCACCAACCTCAACAGTTGTTTTTGAATCTGGTGGAAGATTGATTTCCATTGTTTGCGGTTTATTTAATGTTGAAGTCAATACGAAAAATGTCAAAAGCAAAAACGCAACATCCACCATTGGTGTCATATCAATTTTAACAGAAACTCGCTTTGTTTTTTTTTTTGAATGCTTTTCTTTTCCTTTGGACTGTTTTACTTCTACATCAGACATTTTTATTCACCTTTCTCAAGATCTGTTACTAAATTAAAACGAGTAATTTTGGTTTTTTGTAAAACATCCATAACTCGTTCAATAATACCATATTCAGAATTTTTATCTGCTCTTATCATTGTTCTCAATTTTGGATTTTTTATACGAGCATTTTGTAAAAGAGTTGCCAATTGTTCAGTTGAAACCTCTATTCCTGATTTTAATCTATTTTCTACTCCAAAAAGAATTGCTCTCAAATTTTCAGAATCAACTCCTAAATAGATTTTTCCATATGTATCTACTGTAATTGTCATTACATCTTTATCTGGGACTTTAAAAGCAGAATTAGATTCTGGTAAAATTATTTCAGCAACTTGTGGTGGTCTAAATTGCGTTGTGAGTATGAAGAATGTCAATAACAAAAATGCAACATCCACCATTGGAGTCATATCAAGTTTGTAGTTTTGTCTTCTAACTTTAGACATATATATATACTAAAGTATTAATGTTTTGTCTCAAGATTTCTAATCACATCTTTACTTGATTCATCAATGACATAAGTCATTCCATCAATTTTTGTTGTAAAGAAGTTGTAAGCAATAATTGCTATAATTGCAGTTCCAATTCCTCCTGCAGTATTATACAATGCCTCTGAAATACCTTTAGAAAGTGCAGTTGCATCAGGAGAACCTGCTCTTGCAAGTGCAGCAAATGAACGAATCATTCCAACAACTGTTCCAAGTAATCCGACTAGTGTGGCAACTGATGCGATAGTTGAAAGTGCAATCAAGTTTTTTTCAAGAGTTGGCATTTCAAACATAGTTGTTTCTTCCATAACTCTTTTAACTTCTTCAATTTTTTCTTTTTTATCTAATCCATCTTTAGATACCACTTCTTGATATTTTAGAATTCCTTTTTTTAATATGTTTGCAAGTGAACTTCGTTGTGCATCGCAAAGTCTTATTGTACTGTCAAAATTATTTTCATTTAAGTTTTTTATCACATTTGAAAAAAACTCATCTTGAGGTCCTGTTCCGTTTGCTTTGGACAATGAAAAAGATCTTTCAAATATATAAGTTAGAACCATAATTAACATGGCAACTAAACTTGCAATAAGTGGACCTCCTTGATAAAGATCATGTAATACGCTTGCTTTATCAGCGGTGCCAAATACAAAATAATAGAGAGAAAGTCCAACTACAAATGCAATTGTAATTAAAATAGCATTAAATAATCCTTGTTTCATATTATATTGCTCCCAGTTTTAAGAGTGAAGAAAAATTAAATAAAAAGTTTTTATTCATTTGAGTATTCTATTTTAGTTTGAAAATTTTTTTAAAAAAAAGTGTTCCGAATATACGAATTTGTTGTTTTGCTACAAAGAAAATTTCATTAAATTTTTGTTAATTTGAAAAAGTTACATATTTTAAACACTATTCCCATTCAATTGTGGAAGGTGGTTTTGATGAAATATCATATACAATTCTATTTATTCCTTTTACTTCATTTACAATTCTTGACGAAACTTTTTTTAATAATGAAAATGGAAGTTGAGACCAATCAGCAGTCATTCCATCATCACTTTGAACTGCACGAAGCGCTAAAAGATTTTCATAAGTTCTTCCATCTCCCATAACTCCAACGCTTTTCACGTTTGTCAAAACAGCAAATGATTGCCAAAGTTTTTTATATAAATTTGCTTTTAGTAATTCTTCGTTAAATATAAAGTCTGCTTCACGAAGAATTGAAAGTGATTTTTCATTTACATTACCAATGATTCTCACTGCAAGTCCGGGACCTGGAAATGGATGTCTAAAAATTATTTCATCTGGAAGTCCAAGTGATTTTCCTACTTTTCTAACTTCGTCTTTAAACAAATATCTAAGTGGTTCAATAAGTGTGAATTTTAAGTTCTTTGGCAAACCACCAACATTGTGATGTGTTTTTATAAGTCCAGCTTTTTTTCTTTCTGGATGAGCACTTTCAATTACATCGGGATAAAGAGTTCCTTGCGCAAAAAAAATTATTGTAGAATTTTTTAATTGTTTCTGAATTGTAGACTCAAAAACTTCTATAAAAGTTTTTCCAATTATTTTTCTTTTTGTTTCAGGATTAATTACATTTTTTAATGCGGAAAGAAATTTTTTTTTCGCATTAACAGAAATTAAATTAAAGTGTGGAAATTTTTTAAATGTTTGATTTACATTTTCAAATTCATTTTTTCTTAGAAGTCCATTATCTACAAATATGCAAATTAAATTATTTCCAATTGCTTTGTGAAGCAATGCTGCTGTTACGCTGCTATCAACACCACCAGAAAGTCCAAGTATTATTTTTTCATTTCCAATTTTGTTTCTAATTTCGTGAATAGTTTCGTTGATGAAACTTTTTGGTGTCCAACTTTTTTTACACTTACAGATTTTAAAAATAAAATTCTCTAAAATTTTTTTACCACTTTTTGTATGCTTAACTTCGGGATGAAATTGAATTCCAAAAATGTTTTGTGGTAAATTTTCAATTGCTGCAAACTTACAATTTTCAGTTGATGCAATTTTTTTACACTCATTTGGAATTGATACCACTTCATCTCCGTGACTCATCCACACAATTTCTTTTTTTTTCAATCCAAAAAATATAGAACTATTATTTTCTACATTTAAATTTGCAACTCCATATTCTCTCAATTTGCTTTGTATAACTTTTCCTCCACAATTTTGAATCAATAGTTGCATCCCATAACAAATTCCAAAAATTGGAATATTTTTTTTCAAAATAAATTTTGGAAGTTGTGGTGATTTTTTTTCATAAACACTATTTGGACCTCCTGATAAAATTATTCCTTTTAAATTGAAATTTTCTAAATCGCTTTCCTTTATATCATATTGAAAAAGTTCAGCATAAACACCACTTTCACGAATTCTTCTACAAATGAGTTGAGAATATTGTGAGCCAAAATCAATAACAGCAATTACATCTTTCATATTTTTACATCACTAATGATTTCAACATTATGCGGTAAGCTTTCAATCATTCCTGCTTTTGTGATGAAATTAAATTTCGCTTTTGAATGAAGTTCAGAAATATTTTTTGCTCCAACATATCCCATTCCTGAACGCAATCCTCCAAGAATTTGTTTTATTACATCTTCCAAAGAACCTCTGTAAGGAACTCTTGCTTCAACGCCTTCAGGAACTGTTTTTACATTTTTTATTCCACTTGTATATCTATCTCCCCCAATTCCTTGCATCGCTCCCATTGAACCCATCCCTCTATAATATTTGAATTTTCTTCCTGAAAGTTCAATCAATTCTCCAGGGCTTTCATCAGTTCCAGCAAGTAGGTTTCCTAACATTACACAATTTGCTCCTGCTGCAAGTGCTTTTACTACATCTCCAGAATTTTTTATTCCTCCATCTGCAATCACAGGAATTTTAAATTCATTTGCAATTTTGGATGTTTCCATAATTGCAGAAAGTTGTGGAATTCCAACTCCTGCAATAATTCGTGTTGTACAAATTGAACCGGGACCAATTCCAATTCTTAAAACATCTGCACCATTATCTATCAAAAACTTCGCACCATCACTTGTTCCAATATTTCCAGCAATTACGGTTATGTTTGTAAATTCCTTTTTTAAAAAGTGTAATATTTCTTTTACTTTCTTGGAATATCCATGTGCAGTATCAATTACAATTACATCTACATTTGCTTTGACTAAAAGTTCTGCTCTTTTTTTTGCATCTTCACCAACACCAATCGCTGCTCCAACCAATTTTTTTTTATTTTTCTTTTTTACAAGTTTTACTTCTTGAACTTGTCTTTCAATTGAAATGTTTCTATGTATAATTCCAATTCCACCGTTTTCAGAAATTGCAATTCCCATTTTGCTTTCCGTAACAGTATCCATCGGAGAACTTATGATTGGAATTTTTAGTTTAATTTTTTTTGAAAGGTGAATTGATGTATCAACTTCATTTGGAAGAACTTCTGAATATTGCGGAAGCAATAAAACATCATCAAATGTAAGTGAAAATGAAATTGAATTTGGAAATTTTGGAAAGTCCATAATTTTAATTTTCTTTTTGTAAAAATTTTTCTAAAATTTCTATATCTTCTTTACTTCCAAGAAATAGTGGAGTTCGTTCGTGAAGAGATGTTGGTTGAATTTCTAATATGCTCATTTTCCCATTTGAACATTTTCCTCCTGCATTTTCAATTATCATTGACATTGGATTTCCTTCATACATTAAGCGAAGTTTTCCATTCTTATTTTTTTTATCAGCAGGATAACAAAAAATTCCTCCATATAAAAGTGTGCGATGAAAATCTCCAACAAGTGAACCAATATAACGAAGTGAATATGGTCGTGAATCTGCTTTATTTTCTTCCTTCAAATAATTGATATAATTTTTCATTTCATTACTCCAATCATTTGAATTGCCTTCATTTATGCTGTAGATTTTTCCTTTTTTTGGAACTTGAATATTTTCATGAGATAACAAAAATTCACCAACACTTGGATCAAGTGTAAATCCATGAACTCCGTTTCCAGTTGTATAAACAAACATTGTAGAAGTTCCATAAACAACGTATCCTGCTGCAACTTGTTTGAATCCCTTTTGTAAACAGTCGTTTAAGTTTCCGTCTCCACTTTCGGAAATTCTTTTGTAAATACAAAAAATTGAACCGATGGTTATATTTGCGTCAATATTAGATGAGCCATCAAGCGGGTCATAAAGTAAAACATATTTTCCTTTTTTGTATCCATCAGGAATTAAGAGTATATCCTCGTTTTCTTCTGATGCCATTACGCAAAGGTGTCCTCCATGATCCATTGCTTTGTAAATAGTTTCATCAGCAAATTCATCAAGTTTTTTTATTGTATCACCACTTGTATTTATTTTTTCCGTATTTCCTAATATATTTACCAATCCAGCTTTACTGACTTCTCTCCAAACAAGTTTTGCTGCAAGTGATAAATCATGAAGAATTGCAGAAAAGTTTCCAGTTGCATTAGGAAATTTATTTTCTTCTTCATTGATAAATCTTTCAAGTGTAATAAATTTTGACATAAATTTTTTCTGATGTGCTCTTGTAAAGAAAATTTAGTAAATATCTGAAATAAATAGAAATTTACAATGTTATTTTTTGTGTATGATTTGAAAAAAATTAGATATCGTTTAAAATGATTTTGAATTCACTTTCATTTTTAATTTCAATAACAACATAATTTTTTTTTGCAATTCCACAGTTTACAATTTCAGTTTTATTTATTTTATCTTTTCCACTTGCTTCGTGAATGTGTCCGCAAATACAAATATCAACTGAATTATTTTCAAGAAATTGTCTCACGCTTTTGCTTCCAACATTTTGACCATTAAAAATTTTGTCAACTTTTGTATTAAATGGTGGAGTATGTGAAATTAAGATTTTTATTTTTGTGTTTTGAATTTTTTTGTATCCAGTTTTTATACGATTTAAAATTTCATTTTCTGAAATTTCGTATGGTGTTTTTAAAAATGAATGTGGAGAAGCAGAAACTCCAAAGAAACCAATATAATCAACAATTTTTCCATTTGAATTTATTGAACAGTTTAGTTTTTCTAAAATTTTTTCAGAAGATGGAAAATCCATATTTCCACAAACGGCAAAAATAATTTTACAAAATTTTTGAAATGAGGTAATTGCATTTTCAAATTCGATTTCATTTCCTTTTGTAGTTATGTCTCCTGCAATTATCAAAATATTTGGGTTTTCCTTTTGTAAAGTTTTTTCAACTTGAAGATAACTTCCGTGAATGTCAGATACGGCAACTATTTTCATCCTATTAGTTTTGTTATGATTTCTTTTGCGGTTTTTATCTTTTCATTTTTTAAATTATATGATAAAGTAGTTTTTAGTTTTGGATTTTTTTCATTTAAAAATGAAATTGTATTTCCTTTTTTGACATTGTTTAAAATGTTTTGGAAAATTTTTCCGTCATAAAATTGGCTATTTGTTTGGTTTGGTAAATCAAGTACCATTTGATTTTTTTGAATTGAAATTTTTTTGAATCCAATTTCCCCCACATAAATACGAAGTGAAACTATATCAAATAAGTTTTTAAGTTCATTTGGAAAATTTCCAAATCTATCTTTTAATTCTAATTTTAGTTCGTCAATTTCATTTTCATTTCTGATTGAAGAAAGTTTTTGATAGATAGAAAACCGTTCTGCATCATTTGAAATATAAAAATTAGGAATTAAACTTTCAATATCGCATTCAATTATTGTATCAATTTCTGTTTCAATTTTTTTATGTTTCCAAAAATTTGAGATTTCTTCGTTTTGCAATTCTAATATTGTTTCATTTAAAATTTTCTCATATGTCTCAAAACCCATTTCTAAAATAAATCCACTTTGATCAGCGCCAAGCAAATTTCCCGAACCTCTAATTTCCATATCTCTCATTGAAAGAAAAAATCCACTTCCAAGTTCAGAAAATTCTTGAAGCGAAAGAAGTTTTTTAATTGAATGTTTTGCAAGAGAAGAAAAGGGAGGAGTAAGAAAATATGCATACGATTGAATATTGCTTCGTCCAACTCTTCCGCGAAGTTGATAAAGTTCTGCCATTCCAAAATGATGTGCGTTGTTTATAAAAATTGTATTTGTGTTTGGGATATCAACTCCTGCTTCAATAATTTTTGTGCAAATCAAAACATCCATTTTTTTTTCTAAAAAATTTAATATTACTTTTTCTAATTCATTTCCCTTCATTTGTCCGTGAGCAATTCCAAATTTTGCACTTGGAACATATTTTTCTAAAGTTGATTTTATATTTTCCAAATTATGAACTTTATCATTTACAAAATAAACTTGACCTTTGCGATTTAATTCAAATAAAATTCCTTCACTAATTATTTTTTCGTTGAATTGAGATATCTCTGTTTCAATTGGAAGCCGATTTTTGGGAGGTGTTGTAATCATTGACAAATCTTTTATTCCAAGAAGTGAAAAATTTAAAGTTCGTGGAATAGGAGTTGCAGTCAAAGTGAGCGTATCAATGTGTTCTCTTTTTTGTCTTAAAATTTCTTTTGCACTTACACCAAAACGATGCTCTTCATCAATAATCAAAAGTCCAAGGTTTTTAAATTCCACATCTTTTGAAAACAATCTATGTGTTCCAATGATAATATCAATTTTTCCGTTTTTAAGTTTTTCCAGAATTTCTTTTTGTTCTTTTTTAGAATTAAAGCGAGTTAAACATTCAATATTTACAGCATATTTTTCCAATCTATCTTTAAATGTGTTAAGATGTTGAAGAGATAAAATTGTTGTTGGAACAAGTACTGCAACTTGAAAACTGTCTTGAACAGATTTAAAAGATGCTCTTATTGCAACTTCTATTCCACG
>SXGU01012969.1_pt1 | contig 28419 bp, 28 predicted proteins | sample 3174531 | NCBI WGS metagenome assembly SXGU01 (sample SAMN11356863, study PRJNA531348) | freshwater metagenome | isolation source: freshwater sample F1-140 | place: China: Fuxian Lake, Yuxi | collected 2017-12-25 | reverse complement strand
TCATGACTTGTGTTTGTCACGAGGTGTACCAGTTTGGTGTGGTGGAATGCTCGAAACAGGCATTGGTCGTGCTGCAAATTTGGCACTGGCCGCACTGCCGGGGTTCACGCTTCCTGGGGATATCTCAGCCTCGGCTCGTTATTTCGCTCGCGACATTACCGAACCATTTTCATTAAAGAACGGTCACATTGAAGTACCAAACACTTTTGGTATTGGCGTTGAGCCCCTACCAGAAATGTTGTCAGACTTCCAAAGAATAGCAACTTTTGAAATTGCTCCGAATTAGTCGTTGAGCGTGAAAACGATATTTGTCTCGGGCAATACATTTCGGCGCTTTATTAGTGAACCAGCCGAATTGTAAATCGCGAACAATCTGTAAGTGATGCCGTAGCGCTTAGCGATTGCCTTGCGCACGGCAACTGCTTGGTCTCCAGTAACGAGATGAGCGATACCAGAATAAGTTTTTGCACCCTCAGTCACGTTTCCTTTGATGTCACAAACTTGAACTTCGATCTTCGGATTATTGCGGATGCGCTTGACTTTTCCAGCATTGGTTTCAGTAATTACGCCGAAAGTATTCTCAGTATCACCAAATTTGGCGAACCAAACTGCAGTCGGAACTCGCTCACCCGATCTACGAAATGTGACTAGTGAAACATACTTTGCATCGTTCATTTGTAAAACATCTTATTGTAAAATTTTTGGGCGGTAGATCAAAGGCTAAGGCAGTATTGGCTGTCGAACACCATCAAGTATCGTCCCGAAAAATATTACGCCCTCATACCGAGATTTTTCTAGATCAATAACTTTAAGAGTAGCGAAAGATAAGTTTGCGCCTGTGAGATCTGCGCCTGCGAGATTAACATCAAGTAAAGATGCTTGCGTAAAGTTTGCGCCAACCAAATTCGCACCATCCAATTTTGCTTTGCGCAGATTTGCGCCGATAAGAACAGCACCTGGCATGTTCGCCGACGAGAGGTAGGCACGCGAAAGTTTTGCACCCGTCAGATTGGCACCTGCCAGGTTCGCATTACTCAGATTGGCGAGTGTCAGGTTTGCACCCGACAGGTTTGCGTCACGTAAGTTTGCAAAAGACAGATCGGCGCGAGCAAGGTTTGCACCCGCCAAGTTTGCGCCAACCAAATTCGCCCAAGACAGTTGCTCATTAATTAGTTGCGCCTTAGCTAAGTCTGCGCCTGCAAGATTTGCATCAGGCGCAATTTGGTAACCGTTCACAGTTTTGAATGAATCGGTTTGCGCACAAGCCGACAAAGACAGCAAAGCCAAAATAAAACTGACTCGCCTTACTTTCATCTTGTCCCACTTGGAATGCGTAATAGTTGTCGGGGAGGGGGGACTTGAACCCCCGGCCTCCTGGTCCCAAACCAGGCACGCTACCAACTGCGCCACTCCCCGGACTGACTAATGCTACCGACTTACGAGCTTGCGAACTGTTGTCAACAAATGTTGCACATCGTCATCGTCGACGTATCGTACGATGCCCGCTCGAACGACGCCACCACTATTTTTGAGACCAAGTCGCTTAACGATCTCCATCGCATAAGAGTCACCTGACCAGACTGCGATTTTTTTCGCAGCTAACTCCTGGGCAACTTGATCGGGGGTCATTGAATCGACCGTAAAAGATACGGTCGGCGCACGGGATGCTAAATCGTGAGGGCCCCAAACTGTGACTCCTGGAGTCTCAAGTAATCCTTCAAGCAACGGTTTAAAAACGGCACTCTCAACCTCGGCGAGTTGTTGCATATCTTCTTCAATCAAAAATCGCGCGGCAGCCTGCACTGCAGCAATACTCTCAAAATTCGGTGTTCCTGTTTCAAATTTTCTTGGGCCCGTGTCGCTTGCCGCACGAACCTTGGCAACGGGCAACGAGTTGAGCAACTGTGGCTCGATATACATCACTCCTGCGTGAGGTCCGTACCATTTGTATGGAGAAGTAGCGAGTACATCACAGCCGAGTTCACGAATATTTATCTGCTTGTGCGGAGCGAGAGCAACAGCATCAACAAAGACGCGTGCGCCGTGTTTTTGAGCGATGGCAATCGCTGTGCTCAGATCGGGCATGGTACCGATCAAATTTGAAGCGCCCGTAATTGCAACCCACTTGGTTTGATTGGTGACGAGTTTGCTGAAGGCTTCCATGTCGAGACGACCAGTCTTCGAATCAAACGGCGTGAGTAAATGCGTTGCACCAGATTGTTCGCAGGCAATGCGCCAAGGTGAAACGTTTGCTTCGTGATCAAGTTGAGTTCCCACAACTGTGTCGCCTGGCTTAAGAGTCTGACCAATAGCCCGAGTAAACGCCATCGTCATCGTTGTCATATTTGCACCCAGACAAATACCGCGAGGATCTGCACCAAGAAATTCGCCAACTACAAAGCGCGTTGACTCCAAAAGCGCATCGCACGCATCGGCCGCCGCAAAGAAACCCCCGGTGTTGGCGTTCGAACCGCGCGCAGCCCACTCACTCATAGCGTTTATTGCGACATCAACCATCTGCGTGCCCGCGGGTCCGTCAAAACGAGACCAACCGTCTCTCACTCCAGGGAAGTGATGACGCAAAGATTTACTTTGCGCGTTTAGCAATTTTCGCCAAGCGTTTGGCAGTCTTACCGATCGGTTCAATATTTCGTTGGTCTAAGTCGCCGATTTCAAGTCCGTTGGTAAAACGCACTCGGTAACGCAACCAATTAAAACCATTGGCGAGGATAACTTTTCCCTCGGTACCCAGAGCCACGCCGTTGAGTTCAACCGTCGAGCGCACCGTATCTCCCATAACTAAGTCAAGTTGACTTTCATGTGGGTGAGCCAACGCATGGGGCTTCCAACTCTGTTGAGCACTTGAACTAGATGCTTTAGACATAGTTACAGTTTGCCACAGATACACTGCTCGGCACTGTGAAAACGACAATTGAAGCCTTGGATGGCAATAAAATCAAACTTTCAATCGAAGTTGAAGAGACTGAATTTGAGCGCTACCTAGATGGTGCATTTCGCAAAATATCAACTCAAATCAGAATCCCGGGGTTTCGTCAAGGTAAGGCACCTCGCCAATTGATTGAGGCTCAAATCGGCAAAGAAGCCGCAAGATCACAAGCGATCGAGGACGCGATTCCGGCCTCGTTGGCTCTCGCGGTGCGTGAACACGATATCGACATCATCGCTACCCCCGAAGTGAGTCTCACCGGTGGACAAGAAACTGGAAATGTCTTGTTTGATGCCACATGCGAAGTTCGACCTGTTGTGAAAGTTGCTGGTTATGAGGGCTTGCGCGTCGTACTTCCGGCATTAGTTGCCTCGGCAGAGGATATTGAAGAGGTTGTTACACACGAACGCAAAAGGCACGCAACACTCGTAGATGTTGATCGACCCGCAAAGCTCGATGATCAAGTCACTCTTGATCTCGTCGGTTCGCGAGATGGCGTACCGCTTCCTGGTTTAAATGTCGACGATTGGCTCTATGAAGTCGGCAAGAATTGGGTTGCCGAAGACTTTGATAAAAATATTATTGGGTCGACAACAGGACAAAAACTTGAGTTCACCTCGCTTCCATCTGGGATGACCGAAACGGCTGATTTCGTCGTAACCGTAAAGAAGATTCAAGAGCAAGTGTTGCCAGAATTGAATGACGAGTGGGTTGCCGAGCACTTGGCCGAACATGAATCTATCGAAGCGTGGAAGTCGGCAGTGCGGACTCGAATCGAAGAATCACGCTTGAATCAGATTCGCAATACTGTCGTTGAAAAGACAACTTCAGCACTTGCCGAGTTGGTTGAAATTGAAGCACCTGAAGCGATGGTCTCAAGCGATTTGCGTGGACGTGTGCAAAACACCCTAAAGCAATTCGAGTCACAGGGTATTTCGATGGAGCAGTGGCTTTCAATCACGCAACAAACAACCGAACAATTCGTGGATGCACTCAAAGAGCAATCGACACTCGCAGTCAAAGTTGATATTGCATTGCGCGCTGTTGCGCTTGCGCAAAAACTTGATGCAACAGAAGACGACCTTGATATGCAGTTCGAACGCATTGCTGCCCAAGTAAAGAAAAAGCCCGCGGCGATTCGTAAGGCGTATGACAAGAACGATGCAACCACTGATTTACGGGCACAGATTTCAAAGTCGAAAGCGATTGACTGGCTGTTGCACAATTCGAAATTTGTTGATGATCAGGGCAACGCTATTGACACCAACACGGTGCTGGGTGACCACAATCACGACGAGACTGAGACTGTGGAGCCGGGCGAACTTGAGTCGGGCGAAGAAGCGCTTTAATACGAGCGCAAGTTCTATAACAATAACCTGCGCACCCTAACATGTGCTCAAGCGCAGATAATTAAAAGTGTCTGCCATAATCAGTGGTTTTCAATGCCTATCAAAGCCCACAAAATTGCCCTCTCACGAACTAGCGTAAATGGTTAGAGAAAATAGGTCTCGTAGAAACTAAACCAATGCAGTAGAGGTGTTTGTGGATTTTGCAAGAAATTATTACGTGCCGAGCGTTACAGAAACGACAAGCCGCGGTGAGCGAACATACGATCTTTATAGTCGTTTGCTCAAAGAAAACATCATCATTCTCGGAACACCGATCGACGACACCATTGCAAATTTAGTTTGCGCGCAGTTGATTCACCTTGAGAGTGAAAACCCTGACAAAGATATAAATATTTATATCAATAGCCCTGGCGGCGATATTTCGGCGCTGTTCGCGATTTATGACACGATGCAGTTCATCAAAAACGATATTGCTACGATTTGTTTGGGACAGGCGGCTTCGGCCGCTGCGGTGTTGCTTGCCGCTGGCACAAAAGGCAAGCGCCTGGCTTTGCCCCACTCAAGAGTTTTGGTTCATCAGCCTTATGCACAGGTTGGTTACGCTCAGGTAACAGATCTTGAGCTTGCAGCCCGTGAAATTTTGAGGATGCGTGAAATTCTCGAAGAAATTCTCGCCCACCATACCGGTCAGCCAATTGATCGAGTGCATAAAGATACCGATCGTGACTTCGTAATGGAGGCCCAAGCCGCCAAAGATTATGGAATTATCGACGAGGTTATTTCGACTCGGGCATTCGCAGATCGTTCGGGACCGATTCGTTGAAGTTTGAAATGGGGCACTGATGGCAAAGTTTGGTGATTCTGCGGAGCTCGTGAAGTGTTCATTTTGCGGAAAATCGCAGAAGCAAGTCAAGAAACTTATCGCCGGTCCCGGTGTTTATGTCTGTAATGAGTGCATTGATCTCTGCAACGAGATTATTGACGAAGAGCTAAGTGATCAGGCAGATGTAAGTTTTGAGAAGCTACCGAATCCACGCGAAATTCGAGCTTTCTTGGATGAATATGTTGTCGGTCAGGAAACCGCCAAAAAAGTGCTGGCTGTTGCAGTTTTTAATCATTACCGTCGTATTCGATACAAGCAGAACTCATCGGCGCGACGTGATGACATTGAACTTTCAAAGAGCAACATCATGCTGCTTGGGCCTACTGGTTGCGGAAAAACGCACATGGCGCAGACGTTGGCTCGGCTTTTAAATGTTCCATTTGCAATTGCCGATGCGACTGCGTTAACCGAAGCCGGTTATGTCGGTGAAGATGTTGAAAATATTTTATTGAAACTTCTTCAGGCCGCAGATTTTGACGTCAAAAAAGCCGAGTCTGGAATCGTTTACATCGACGAGATCGATAAAGTCGCGCGTAAAAGCGAGAATCCATCGATCACTCGTGATGTGTCCGGCGAAGGTGTGCAACAAGCGTTGCTCAAAATACTTGAAGGCACCGTTGCCTCCGTTCCACCGCAAGGGGGACGCAAGCATCCGCATCAAGAGTTCATTCAGATCGACACCACAAATGTGTTGTTCATATGCGGTGGTGCTTTTGCGGGTCTAGATCAGATCATTGCATCTCGCATCGGTCAAAAGGGTGTCGGCTTTCACGCTCAAGTGAAATCAAAATCTGAAAAAGATCCAGGAGAGTTATTCGCTCAGGTGCTCCCCGAAGATTTGCTTAAGTTCGGGATGATCCCTGAATTCGTCGGACGGTTGCCCATGATCGGCGCGGTAAACAGTTTGGATCGGTCCGCACTCATAAAAATACTCACAGAACCAAAAAATGCCTTATTGAAGCAATACCAGAAGTTTTTTGAATTCGAGGATGTCATACTTGAATTCACCGTTGATGCACTCGATGCCGTTGCCGATCTGGCCCTGCTGCGTGGCACTGGTGCACGCGGGTTACGAGCGATTCTCGAAGAAGTTTTACTGGAGACGATGTATGAGTTGCCTGGTCGAACCGATATCGCAAAAGTAGTCGTAGATTTAGGAGCAGTGAACAAAACATCCACTCCTTCTTTCATCGCAAAACAGACGCCGGCAGTTCGCCAGCGTCGCGTTGCTTCTTAAAACAACCTAGATTTCGCTCGTGCAATACACAGACGCACTGCGTTATCTCGACGAGCGCTCGAACTACGAACGAACCGGCCGAGTTGATTCGCCTTCAACAGAAAATATTGAGCGGCTAATGGATGCGATTGCTAACCCGCAACATGCCTACAGATCAATCCACATAACGGGTACAAATGGCAAAGGTTCAACCGCACAGATTACGACGAAATTGTTGATGGCCCATGGTCTGCGTGTCGGTACCTATTCGAGCCCTCATTTAGATCGCATAAACGACCGAATTTGTATAGACGGTGAACCAATCAGCGATCATGATTTCGGTGTGCAGATTGGATCAATCTCTGATCTTGAGGTGATTTCTGGAGTCCGTCCGAGTTTTTTTGAGATAATGACAGCGGCGATGTTTCGTTGGTTTGCCGACGAAGCCATAGACGTTGCAGTAATCGAGGTTGGGATGCTGGGTCGTTGGGATGCGACGAATGTGGTCAATTCAGATGTCGCAGTGATCACGAATATCGCTCTTGATCACACCGAATATGCCGGGCCGACGGTTCAGCATATTGCGAGAGAAAAAGCCGGAATCATCAAACCGACGAGCACCGTTGTGCTTGGCGAGACCGATGAAGTCTTGCGTGAAATATTCCTTGAGCAGCCTGCAAAGGCGCGAGTAAGTCGGGGCGATGATTTTAGTTGTGAGGACAATCGATTGGCTGTCGGTGGTCGTCTCATCTCGGTTCGAACACCGCGAACAATCTATGAAGATGTGCTTGTGCCTTTGCATGGTGAGCATCAAGGTGACAACGCGTCACTCGCGATTGTCGCCGTTGAAACTTTTTTTGATTCGATAATTGATCCGGATATTTTGGCCGAAGCGATGCAAAGCGTTGTGATGCCCGGCAGATTTGAAGTACTCGGTAATCAGCCACTTATTGTTTTGGATGGTGCACACAATCCAGCTGGAGCAAAAGTTTGTGCAGAAGTCTTTTTCGAAGATTTTAATGTGACTGGCCGGAAAATATTAGTGACTGGTGCGCTTCGAAGTCGTGACCCGGATGATTTATTGACAACTTTTCGCGCAACTGAGTTCGACATTGTGATTACTTGTACGCCACCGTCTCCTCGAGGTTTGCCCGCAACCGAGATGGCCGAAGTCGCACGCCGCGTTGGCTGTGACGAGGTGATCGTTGCTCAAACGGTTGAATCAGCATGTGAAACTGCCTTGAAACTTGCTCAATCCCAAGACGCCGTTTTGATTGCCGGCTCACTTTATATCGTCAGTGCCGCGCGCCAATTTCTAATGCGCAGAGGTGCCAAACATCCATAGCGTGCGACCGACTAGAACATCCTTTAGCCTGAAAGGATGTCAAACCGCACACTTGTTCTTTTAAAGCCTGATGCAGTTGAGCGTGGCCTTATCGGAGAGATTCTCGGGCGTTTTGAAGCCAAGGGTCTGGTCATTTCGTCAATGGAAATGCGAACCTTAGACCAAAATATTCTCGCCCGCCATTATGAAGAGCATCAGAGCAAGGGCTTTTACGCCGAGTTGGTTGCATTTATGTCACGCGGTCCCGTGGTTGCCCTTGCACTTTCGGGTCCGCAAGATACTTGGGAGATCGTGAGATCAATGATGGGCGCAACTAACCCTCGGGCAGCGGCTTCAGGCACAATTCGTGGAGATTTGGGAACACTATTCACCGAGAATCTCGTGCACGGTAGTGACTCTGCAGAATCAGCTGCCAGAGAGTTAGAGATATTTTTTCCAGGTAGCGAGAAGAAGACTTCCTAAAATGGTGGGAGGAAATCCCCTCTCGATGGGTAGGTCAATCGCAGTCGATTTAGGCACTGCCAATACTCGGATTTATGTCAAAGGACAAGGCCTGGTCTTGAACGAACCGTCGATGGTCGCCGTCGATAGTCGTAGCGGCATCGCGGTTGCTGTCGGCCACGAAGCAAAGCGAATGCGGGGGCGTACTCCGAAAAATATTCGACTCGTACGCCCAATTAAAGATGGTGTAGTTGCTGACTTCGATTTGTGCGAGCAAATGTTTAAACAATTTCTTCAGCGTGTGTCGACAAGTCGATGGAGCAAACCTTCAGTCGTTGTCGTTGTGCCCTCGGAAGTCACCGGAGTTGAAAGTCGTGCGTTTAAAGATGCCGCTGAGTTTGCTGGTGCTCGGCGACCCGTGGGTACTATCGAAGAGACAATGGCCGCGGCGATTGGTTTAGGTTTGCCGATTCACGAGCCGAGCGCAAACTTGGTTGTCAGTATTGGCGGCGGCACCACTGAAGTCGCAGTCATATCTCTCGGTGGGTTAGTCACCGAAAACTCGGTGCGCATCGGTGGCGACGAGCTTAATAACGTCATCGTTGCGGGATTCAAGAGAATCTTTAAACTGGACATCGGTGAAAATACGGCAGAGGAGGTGAAGATCCATCTCGGGTCTGCCTGGCCGCTCGCACAAGAAATCGTTGGCGATGTTGGCGGACGCGACATTGAAACTGGTTTACCGCGAACGCAGGAAGTTACAACGAATCAAGTTAGAGAGATCATCGATGACGGCATCAATAAAATTATTGATACGATCAAGAAGACCCTCGAGCGAACGCCGCCCGAATTAGCGTCAGATGTGATTAGCAATGGTATGTATGTCGTCGGTGGAGGGGCGTTGCTCGCGGGTTTAGAAGAGCGGATTACTCACGAAACCGGAATTCAAACTTTTATTGCGGCAGAGCCGCTACTTACGGTGATCCTTGGGGCTGGACTATCGCTCGACACTCTCGGCGCAGTTAAGGGATTAGCACCCCAGGGCGATGACTAGACCAAGTGAGGCGCAAAGTGAAGGGTCTCTGCTCTGATGGCTTCTAAAAACAACACTCGACGGCGAGCGATCATTTTGTTGGCGCTGACTTCAGTCATGTTGGTAACACTTGATCTTCAAGACTCTCCTCGAGTTGCTGGTTTGAGATCGGTTTTTGGAACCCTGTTTTACCCGGTTGAAGGTGTTGCAAGAGTCATTACACGACCTGTTGGAAACGCATGGTACGGAGTAACGCACTACAACAAACTGCTGGACGAAAACTCGCTACTGAGACAACAAGTTGCACAGCAAGAAGGTGCTACCGTCGCCGCCGCCGCTTCAGTTCGCCTTTCACAAGAGTTGCTTGCCTTGAACGGGTTGCCTACTTTGGCTGGAATCAACGCAGTTACCGCTCAAGTCATCGGTGAGTCGCCAACAAGTTTTTCGCAGACAATTGAGATCAATCAAGGAGCAGAGAGTGGTATTCGTGTTGGTATGCCAGTTTTGAACGCCGCGGGACTTATCGGAAAAATTACTAAAGTTTTTACGAATCGCGCGTTCGTAATGTTGGTTACCGACCCAGATTTTTCGATCTCGGTAAAAGTAGTCAGCACGGGACGAAAGACGACTGAGTCAACCGTGAAAGGCATAACCAGCGTTACAACTTCTACAGCGGTGCCTCTTGAGCCAGTTTCCAATACTCCCGATGCCGAGACCACAACAACCACAAGCACGACCATCCCAATTGCCGGCTTCACTGCTGTCGTGACAACATTGCCAGCCACCCCTCAAGGTCTGACCTCTATCACAATCCCTTTGGCCAGCGAACTTGATGTTCGAGAGACCGGTGTTATCCAGGGCAATGGTCCGACGCGCCAGCCGACAGTCAGATTTATTGACAACTCACTACGATTTGGCTCGATCGAGGCGGGTGTACCAATCGTGACAGCGGGTGGGTCGCGAAGCCTCGCACCGCCTGACGTTCTAATTGGTGTCGTGTCTCGTGTCGTTGAGAGGGTTGGATCCGCGGGTCCTTTGCTTGAGATCGAAGTAGCCGCGGAGCTGACCAATTTATCATTTGTGCGCATTTTGCTTTATCAACCGATTACTGAGAAGAAGTTACCTTGAGTCGATTGTTGATTATTTTGGCCAGTCGTTGGACACGACTGGTTCTTGTGCTCCTTCTAGTTTTGGCTCTGCAGACAACATTGTTCAAAGAACTTCGACCATATGGTGTCGCCGCACAAGTAATGCTTCTTTTTGCAATTAGTGCCGGAATCCAGTTCGGTGTCAGTATCGGAGCGATCGTTGGTTTAGTCGCAGGACTTATGTTTGACTTCGTGGTATCAACCCCCGCAGGGTTAGGTTCAATCGCTCTTGGTCTCACGGGTGCGACCGCCGGTTTATATTTGTATTTCTTTCCGAATCCAATTTGGTGGTTGCGACTTCTATCGGTCGCAGTTGTTTCGGTCATCGGTGAAGTCTTTATTTTGCTAGCACAGGCAATGGTTGGTTTGGGTGTTGTTCTGGAGATTCGCCTGCTCAAAATCATCGTGGTCGTGACGGCGATCAATGTTTGTCTATCACCAGCATTTTTTCCGGTAACGCGCTGGACCTTAAGTGAGCGAAAGAAGACCAATTAGTGGCGATAAAAAAAGTTGGGCATGCACCGAAGCGACTCATGCTCTTGGGTTTTATTGGCATTGCCATGTTCGGTACGTTGGGCGCGAGGCTTTGGTTTTTGCAGGCTGTCGGGTCTCGAGATGTCGAAGTGATTATTGGTAAAGTTCGGTCAAGAACCATAAGTTTGTTGCCTGAGCGGGGTCGAATATTCGACTCTGCGGGACGAGTAATAGCCGACAACAAGCGAACCCTTGTCGTCACCATAGACCACGCTGTAGTTCGAAAGCCATCTGAACGAAATGAGTTGGCACAGCGGCTATCGGGTCCGCTTAATCTTCCGGTTGAAGTGTTAATCAAACGAATGCTCGACGAGCGTTACGGTCCTTTTGAAGCGATTCCATTGCGTGAAGGTGTGTCCGAAGAATTGGCCCTGTTTCTGATGGAGCGTGTTGAGGATTACCCAGGAATTTTCGTTCGCGAAGAATGGCGACGAAATTATCCATACGGGGCAATCGGCGGTCATGTGCTGGGTTATATGGGCGCCATTCTTAAGGATGATTTGGCCTACTATAAATCAGTCGGCTACGACCCAAATGAACGAGTGGGTCAATATGGTGTTGAACAAAGTTACGAAACTCAATTGCGTGGAACACCCGGATATGTGCGTTACGAAGTGAATGCTGTTGGTTCAATTCTGAAACTTGTCGAACGAGTCGAGCCAGTCACGGGCAACGATCTACAACTGTCAATCGATCTTGACGTTCAGCAGTTCGCTGAGCAAGCACTTGAAACACAACTTCTTGTTCGTCGTCGTGTCGAAGCGGGTCAAATCAAGATGCCCGATGGGACACCTGACCCTCGTTACCCAGAAGTCAACTATTACAAGGCTCCAGCCGGATCAGTCGTAGTCATGAACCACAACAATGGGCGAGTGATTGCTATGGCGTCTTATCCAAGATTTGATTTGAGATGGTTTGACGGCGGGTTGCCCAAAGACAAGTTTTTACAGTTGTTTCCAAGAACCGACGACCCAGACTTGTCGATACTCGTGAATCGAGCAGTATCGGGTCGATACAACGTTGGATCAACCTTTAAACCACTCGTCGCATACGCAGCACTTGCGACAGGGCAGTTGCCAAACGGCGGTAGGTATACGTTTGATGATCGGGGCACCTACAAACTTGAGAGTATTCCCGACGATAGATGTCAAGATGGCGTCAAGTGCATTTTCAGAAATGCAATTTGCCGTTCAACTGGTCTTCCCTGTCGGTATGGCGAAGTGAATGTTGAATCAGCGCTCGCAGTTTCGAGCGATACCTTTTTCTACAAAATTGGTGAACAGATTCTTACAGAGCGTGGATTCACACCAGTGTTAGAGCAAGAAGTTCGCAAATTCGGTCTTGGGTCACCGACAAACATTGATTTACCATACGAATATGCGGGGACTATTCCGAGTAAAGAATTAAAAAAACGTATGGCAAACATGGGGGTGATTACGCAAGAGGCAGGTGAGGCATATTATGTCGGTGATCAGGTTTTGTTCTCAATAGGCCAAGGATTGTTGTCGGTGACACCGTTGCAAATGACTCTTGCCTATTCGGCCATCGCAAATAGCGGCCGTGTTTACGAGCCACGTGTTGCTGTCTCACTGCTTGCACCGGGAACGCTGGATGCGCGACCAGGTTTGGCCGATTTGACCACGACCCAGATTGTTAAAAATCTGGTGCCACTTTCACCAAAGCGGCGAATTGAAATGACCGAACAAATCAGGGAGCCGATAGTAAAAGGCATGGCGCGAGCGATAACCGGACCCGGAGTTACGTTTGATTATTACCACAAGACAACAGGCGAGAATTTGTTTGCTAATTACAACTACTCGGCGTTGCCAATCGCCGGAAAGACTGGCACAGCTCAAGGTTTGAACAACTTGCCATGGAACGACTCTTCAGCCTTCGGTGCTTTTAGTTTGGACTCAACTAATCCCTATACGATTTTCGCATATTTAGAAAAATCTGGCTACGGCTCTCAAGCAGCGGCACCCGTCGTCAAGTGCATTTTTACCGCCATCAACGGCGGTTACAAGTACGACCCCGTTCTGCCTGCTGACCCGTTAGATAAAGCGAGCAATATCGTTGCACCGCCAATTAGGTTGCGCAACCCGCTGTGTCTTGTGAGTGGGGCAACGGATACTCGCGAGTAACCATGTCGAAATTCATACCCCAAATAAAAAATTCGCAATGGTTCAAGCAGACATATGATGTCGCCTCAGTCTGGAAAAACGTCGACTTGATTTTGTTGGCGGCCGTAATTTTGCAGAGCATATTTGGTTTTTTCATTGTTTACTCAGCAACACGGCAACGACTGATAAATCAAGGTTTCGACCAGTTTTTTTATGTGCAGCGTCAGGTTATTTTTGTTCTGTTTGCGTCCTTCTTAATGGTCTTGGTTATGAGTGTGGGACACGATTGGATTCGTGGGCGCGCGGTGTTTTTCTATGCAGGATCGGTGATCTCACTTCTTCTTGTTCTTGTTATCGGAGCCGTGAGGAACGGTGCGAGATTATCTTTTGATCTTGGCTCTATTTCGGTTCAACCGGCTGAATTAGTCAAAGTCACGGTTTTGATTTTGATTGCGGCGGTTGTATCGGACGACGGCAAGGACAAAGTCAACTATCAAGAATTGGTCTGGTCCATCATAATCTTGACGGTTCCCTTTCTACTTATTTTGGCACAGCCCGATCTCGGCTCGGCAACGGTTTTAGCCACAGGAGTAGTTGGCATTTTGTTGGTTTCTGGTGCCAAGCGATTGTGGATCTTTATGTTTACGCTCCTGACTTCTGTTTCAGCCGCTGCTTTTGGCCTTTCGGGCGTCATTGGCTCAACTCAATTGAAAAGATTTGATGCATGGTTTAATCAAGACTCAAATGAAGAAAGATTGCAGAAAATAGTTTTGCAAGTGCGATTCGCTAAGCGGGCAGTTGCAAGTGGTGGTTTTTTCGGTAAGGGGTATTTGCAGGGGCCACTCACCAACGGTGCGTTTATTCCCGTTCAATTTCAGGATTTCCCATTTTCTGCAATCGGTGAACAGTTTGGAATGCTTGGCGGCTCTACCGTGCTGGCGATATTCGCTGTTATTTGTTGGCGGGTTTGGGTGATTGCAAAGTCGGCAAGAAATCGTTTTGACCAGTTTCTGGCAACCGGATATTTCGCGATGCTGTTATTTCAGATTTTTCAAAATATTGGCATGACTCTCGGAGTAACACCGGTGAGCGGTCTGCCCCTTCCATTCATCTCGTACGGGGGGTCGCATCTGGCTTCGAGTGCGCTGCTAATGGGTTTGATGCAGAGCATCTATATGCGTCGTTTGCGCTAGATCAAGATCCGTCAAAATTCAACACTTCGGTAGTAGCCTGAGAACACGGGGTGTAAGCCCCACCAGTTCGATTTTCGCGAATTTAGTGCGCTCAGTCTCCTGAGTTAGTGCGACAGCGTGATTGACGAAACCGCTCGGCGGGCTTCGTTTTATAAGATTTAGAAGGATTTGTTAGATGAGTTACCCAGAGTTACCCGAACACCCAAGAGAAGGTCGATTAGTTTCACCTGAGGCTGCCGATGCGGCTCTGGTACGAAAGCCACAAATTGGCGACACAAGACCAGCCCCGATTCAACCTGTTGTGCCGGGAATAGAGGCCGATTCACGCAGTTTGAAAAAAATTGGCCTGACCAAGCGTAGTCGGCAAAAACCCACTAATTCGGCTTCCAACTCTTCGGCTGACGGTTCGCAAACCAGCGAAACTCGAGATGGTGGAAAGCCAACACGGCGAAATCGTCGCGGAGGCCGTAATCGTCGTCGTCGCACTGGCAATGATAATTCGCGTTCAAAATCTGTTGCTGCTGTTGAAACAGACGCCGAGTTAATTGAACGCCGACGCGGCAAAGAGCGCAATGGTCGACCATTGGGTCGTTACATGATGGTTGTGCAAGTACGAAAAGATTTCACGCAAGTCGCAATGCTTGAAGGTCGCAGCTTGATCGAACATTACGTCAGTCGTCCGGCTGATGACAGCGATCAAATTCATGGCAATATTTATTTGGGCCGCGTGCAAAATGTGCTGCCAGGTATGGAAGCCGCTTTTGTTGATATTGGCACCCCAAAAAATGCCGTGTTGTATCGAGGCGATGTTCAATTCGACAAAGAAGATGTCGTAGAGCAGGGTCCTGAACCACGAATCGAACACGTCTTGCAGGCGCGACAACTAATTTTGTGTCAGGTCACAAAAAATCCAATCGGAGCCAAAGGTGGTCGACTCACTCAAGAGGTTTCGCTACCGGGTCGATTTGTCGTCTTGATCCCAGATTCGCGTACTTACGGCATCTCCAAGCGACTGCCCGAAGACGAACGTCGTAGATTGCGGTCAATTTTAGATCGTGTTAAGCCGGATGAGCACGGGATCATCGTGCGTACAGCAGCCGAAAATGCAACAGAGCACGAACTTCGCACCGACATGACGAGATTGCTTGCACTTTGGGAAGAGATCAAAGAGAAGTCGAAGAAATCCAGTGGGCCGACTTTGCTATACCGCGAACCACCATTGGCGGTTCGAGTCATCCGTGAAGAGTTCAGCAGCGACTATCGCGGCATCATTATCGACGAGCGAGAACTTTATGAAGAAGTGCGACAATACATTGGCGACTTCAATCCCGAATTCATGGATCGAGTCGAGTTTTATGACACCAATGCCGAAGGTTTGTCACTTTTCGAAAATCAGCATGTTCATGAGCAGATTCATAAGGCGCTCGATATCAAAGTCTGGCTACCTTCGGGTGGGTCACTAGTAATTGAGCACACCGAGGCCTTGACTGTGATCGACGTGAACACCGGAAAAAATGTTGGCAAAACAAATCTTGAAGAAACGGTGTTCACAAACAATCTTGAAGCCGCAGACGAGATTGCACGACAATTGCGACTTCGCGATATCGGCGGAATCATCGTGATTGACTTCATCGATATGGATATTCGTGAAAACCGTCGCAAAGTTTTAGACCGCTTTAAAGATGCTCTTTCGCGTGACAAGACACGCACCCAGGTTTTCGACATCTCCGAACTGGGTCTTGTTGAAATGACGCGAAAACGAATAGGTGAGGGTTTGTTGACCAATTTCGTTGACTCATGTCCGACTTGCGAAGGCCGAGGAGTGATCGTCGACCACTCAATGCTTGACTAGTCATTGCAACTATAAAAATGGCTCAATTTGCCTAATTTACTCATAAAACAACTCAAGTTCGACAATTACACGGATAAGATCGGAGGTCGTTATGTACGCAATTATTGCCTCAGGTGGAAAACAAGAAAAGGTCTCTAAAGGTCAGCAAGTTCAGGTAGAACTTCTGGGTGTTGAGACCGGTGTCGAAGTTTCGTTAACACCAGTCATGCTCGTAGACGGCGAGACGGTTCTCGCGACCCCCGCTCAACTTGCCAAGGCCTCGGTCAAGGGCAAAGTATTGGGTGAAGTTGTGGGCGCAAAGATTGATGGCTTCATGTACAAGCGCCGTACCAATCAGCGACGACGCTTCGGCCATCGCCAGCGCTATAGCCTTGTTGAAATTACATCGATTGCGAAAGGCTGAATAATGTCGAAAACCAAAGGTGGCGGTTCTACACGTAACGGCCGCGACTCAAACTCTCAGAGACTCGGCGTCAAAGTATTCGATGGAACGTTGATCAACGCCGGCACAATTCTCATTCGTCAACGTGGAACGAAGGTTCATCCGGGCAAGAATGTCGGCAAGGGCAGTGACGACACCTTGTTTGCGCTCGTGCACGGCAACGTAAAGTTCGCCGAGCGTCGTGGCCGCAAGGTTGTTGACGTAAATCCTGCGTCAACTAACTAAAAACCAGCGGGCTAGTGCGACAGAGCGTCGCGAAGCATCGTGATGAAACGCTCGCGATTCACGCGTAGCACAACACGACAGTTTCTGCTTCTGTTGAGTACATCCAAGTAGTCAATGATTGTTTGGCCTCGGGTGTCACCGTCGCCAAGATGAACACGAACATATTTTTGAATTTCAGAATTGGACATTGACGAGTCAATCGCCACGCTCATTGCAATCGGGTCGGGCAAATCAAATCCGTCAAGCTTTGTTTCGTTGCGACAAAACTCTCGCACTTGTCGCTGAATTGACATCGCAAACTTACCAAGTTCGCCCAGAGCGCTGAATTCGGTCGCAAGATCGTCGGAGATCACAGCATCTGCGACCGACACATCCCAGCCGACCATTTCAAGTGGTAAATCTGAGTCAAAAACAATTCGCGCCGATTCTGGATCGGCCCACACGTTGAACTCAGAAGCAATAGTCACGTTGCCTGGCAAAACCCCGGTGCCTCCCATGATTACGCACCGATGAACCCATTTGACAAACTCGGGCTCTATTGACAGAGCTAATGCGATATTTGTCAGTGGTCCAAGAGTAACAAGATCAATTTCTCCCGGAGCAGACCGAAAGGTTTCAATAATTTGGCGGACTGCGTCGTGCGTTGTTGGCACACGGCCGCCCAAATTGAGCCCAATATCACCCATGCCGTCGATGCCGTGAACATTTTGCGCCGAAGCGAAAGATCTTACAAGAGGCTTGACGGCACCCACATGAACCGGAACTTTCGTTTTGCACATTTCGATTGTGTACAGAGCGGCTTGCACACCCAAGTCGATCGGCACATTGCCGGCGACTATCGAAATACCGATCACATCTGTTGTCTTACTTTTTAAGGCGAGAATCAACGCCACCGCGTCATCAGATGCCGTATCGGTGTCGATCCACATTTTCTGTTTAAGGGGTATTTGATTCATGAAAAAGTTACGCCTAAGGCTAGATCCCAATGCCTTGAGGTAGTTGTGATTCTTGCCAGCCAAGCAAACTCACGCCCTGTCGGCATGCAAAACGGTCGGTCATTCCGCCAACATAAGTGACTGCCAATTTGGTCGCCTCGACACTATTGGGTTCAAAGAGTTCTCGCTCGTTTGGTGCGTACATTAATCGCGGATTAACTACATAGTGCTCAACGAGAGCGCGTAACAACCGAATCACAGATTCGGCTTGCGCTCGTGACTCGTGGCGCATGTAGATATTTTCGTAGTTGAATTTTCGAAATGACGCAAGTGCTTCGGCGCACTTAGAGGTCATAGCAATACGACCGGTTGTTGCAGTGGCTTCGATCATCGCGCCGATGAAGGCCTTAAGTTGTTGATCGCGCCGGTCACCGCACGCATCGCGAACCTCTTGGGGTAATTGTTCGCTGGTTACGACGCCCGCAGCCACAGCATCCTCGAAATCGTGGCAAACATATGCGATGCGATCGGCCCACGACACCACTTCACCTTCAGGCGTTTTGGGTGCTGGTCGCGACCAAGAATGATTTCGTATGCCGTCCAAGGTTTCGAGACACAAATTAAGTGGCACGAGAGTCACGTCGGCACCCCAGACCGCATGGTCGTAGCCGCCTTCTATAAATACCGACAAAGCATCTTCACTGGCGTGCCCGCCTGGGCCGTGGCCACAGTCGTGTCCGAGGGCGATGGCCTCTGTCAACGCAATGTTTAGACCAATTGCCCTTGAGACTGAACTTGCCACCTGGGCAACTTCAAGTGCGTGCGTCAATCGCGTGCGTTGATGATCTTGCGGAAACACGAACACTTGAGTCTTGCCCGCCAATCTTCGAAATGATGCTGCATGCAAAATTCGGTCTCTATCTCGTTCAAAACATGTGCGAAACTTATCGGCCTCTTCTGAAATTGCGCGATTACCGGCATCAAAACTTCTGGTCGCATGAACCGACAAAGTTTTATCTTCTCGTTCTTCGCGCTCGCGTCGTTCAACTAATTGCGTGGCGCCCGTGCCCGCCCACGAGTCCGAGTGAGCGAGTCGTATCTCAGCCGCATCAAGGGAAGTATGTCCATGCATTGTTTTTGCCCAAGACTTGCTGGGCAATTGCGACGTTGTTTCTTCTGCCATCACACAACTTTAGGCAACGGGTGAGTCACTGGTCGTGCTTGTAGCCTTTAAAGGCGCGGTTTTGGCTAGATTTTGAAATCGACGTACTCAAATTGGAGACCAATGAGTGCCTTTGTTGACGAAGCACAACTTAATGTTCGTGGCGGTGACGGCGGTAGTGGCTGCGTGAGTTTTCGTAGAGAGGGCCCGGTTGTCAACGGTGGACCAAACGGGGGCGACGGCGGTAACGGTGGTTCGGTCTGGCTTGTTGCCGATCGAAATGTTGCAAGTTTGCTGGCGTTTCGTGATCACCCTCAACGTCGTGCGCAAGACGGTGTATCTGGCATGGGAAAGGATCTGCACGGTCGACGCGGTGAAGAATTACTGATTGGTGTTCCTGAGGGCACCGTTGTCAAAGATATGTACACGGGAGACGCTCTTGCCGATCTCACACAACACGGTTCGCGGTGGCTGGCAGCCCAGGGTGGCGAAGGCGGTCGTGGCAACGCAAGATTTTTGTCAAACCGTCGTCGTGCACCGAAATTTGCCGAGCAGGGTGAGCATGGTTTTGAACGCTGGCTGAAACTTGAGATGAAACTGATGGCTGATGTGGCGCTTGTCGGGTTTCCAAATGCCGGAAAGAGCACATTCATCAGTTCTGTATCGGCGGCCAAGCCAAAGATCGCCAATTATCCATTCACGACACTTGAGCCGCATCTCGGAGTCGTAAGGCTAAACAACACGACCGAGTTCGTTATTGCTGATATCCCAGGAATTATTGAAGGTGCGAGTGACGGCAAAGGTCTTGGTGATCAGTTTCTTCGACATATTGAACGGGCTCGTGTTTTATGTGTGCTCGTGGATCTTGTGTCAATGAACGAAATTTCACCAAAAGATCAAGAAGAAATTCTGCTACGCGAACTTAAGGCGTATCAACCTGAACTTTTGGATCGCCCAAGGCTGGTCGTCGCTACAAAAACAGATTCTGCTCCTGCAGAAGTGCTCGACGCATGGACTGGAGACAAAATGTCCGCGGTTACAGGTGACGGCGTGCGTGAAGTCCTGAACAAGCTTGCGGTGCTTGTTGCTGATGCTCGCACAACAGAACCACCACCACAGGGCCCGGTGACGTTCCGCCCAGAGCCTCAGGGCACCCGCGTAGAGCGAATCAGCGCAAATGAGTTTCGCCTGCACGGTCGGGATATTGAAAGATCAATTGCACTTAACGATGTGACTAACGCCGATGCACTTAATTACATTGACGATCGCATGGCTCGGCTTGGCGTGCCGAGATTGTTGGCCCGAGCGGGTGCGACACAGGGCGCTGTTGTATGGATCGGCACATTCTCATTTGACTACACACCGGAGTAGCAGATATGCGTGTTGTTGTAAAAATTGGTACATCTTCCATCACTACTGCTAGCGGCAATATCAACTCGTCTGCGGTCAGCGCATTGTGTGACGAAGTTGCGACCTTACGGAAATTAAATCATGAAGTTTTGATAGTTACATCGGGCGCGGTTGCGGGTGGAGTCGCAGCCCTCAAACTTGGTCAAAGACCATCCGACATGTTGACTCTGCAAGCACTCGCGGCTGCTGGGCAAAGCCGTTTGATGCAAGAGTACAACGTGCAACTTGACCGCCATCAGTTGGTCGGCGCGCAGGTGCTGCTCGTGCCGAATGATTTCATTGATCGTCATCAATATTTGCATGCCCGTCAGACTCTTGGGCGATTACTTGAATTGGGTTGTGTGCCCGTAATCAACGAAAACGATGCGATCGCCAGCGATGAGATTAGGTTTGGCGACAACGACCGAATCGCGGCACTTGTCGCCCACAGTGTTTCGGCCGATGTTTTGATCCTGCTTACCGACTTAAAAGGACTGTTTACGGCTGATCCGAGCGTCGATCCAAAGGCAACGTTTATCGAGACAGTTGAAGCCGATGACGAACTACTTTCGGTTCGTGCGGGTAGCTCGCATAACACACGTGGCAGTGGTGGCATGGCGTCAAAACTGGCCGCGGCACGAATTGCTTCCTGGTCGGGTGTACGCACGGTGATTGCTTCGGCAAAACGCGCAAATGTCGTAGTTGATGCTCTAAACAAAGTTAAAGATGCCGGAACCCAGTTCTTGCCACGGCAACGCGAATTGACTGCCCGAAAATTATGGATTGCTTTTGCCTCTCAAGCGACTGGCTCAGTAACGGTTGATGACGGTGCGCGAGATGCGCTTGCTCGTAAAACAGTTTCGCTTTTGCACGCGGGTGTCACCGCAGTGACGGGTGATTTTGCGGTTGGCGACACGATTGAAGTTAAAGATCAACTCGGTGTCGTTATCGCTCGCGGCATGTCGGGGGTAACGGCAATTCAGGCCGCTGCAAGTGCTGGTCTGCACAGTCGCGACCTGGTTGATGGTGTAACCCAGGAAGTGATCCATCGCGATGATCTCGTCATCTTGATGAGCTAAACGACAATGAAAAATAACTAACGCCTCAACAACTTTTGGACCTCTTTGACACGAAGCAAATAGAGCATCGCCCCATAAATAATCACGCCGATTAGCAGTCCGCTCAAGACTTGTGTTGTCGCATCGAGACCTACTGCAGATTTATGGTTTCTAAATCGCGCTAAACCCAATCGCACACAGATCGCCATAACGCAGGCGCTGATCAAGATTGGGATCAAACTGATCAACAAAGATGATGCTCTAAAACCGGGTGATTTTCGTTGCATCATCCACAGTGCGACAAATGCAGAAATCAAATATGCCAGTGAAAAAGCGAGACCCAAACCCAAGACATCAAATTGATCAACTAGCAAAATTGCGAAGACGATATTTAAAAAATTTTCAAAAAGGTTGATCCAAAATGGGGTTCGAGTATCGTTGTTTGCATAAAAGCCTCGCAACACAAATAAATAGACAGAGAAACCTGCCAGACCAATCGCTAATCCAGATAGTGCTCGCGCCGTATTTTTTGTCGCAGACGCATCAAAATCGCCATGTTGCAACAACATTGCAACCAGTGGTCGCGCCAACACGAACATTGCCAATGCAGCAGGAACAGTCACGAGCGCAGTCAGGCGTATTCCGGAGATAAATCTTTCATGAAATTTGGCGACATCAAGATTCGCTGCGGCTCGAGCAAGTTCGGGCACAAATGTTGTAGCGATTGAAACAGCCAGCAGGCCGTGGGGTAGCGAAAAGAACGCATACGCTTTTGAATACGCATCGACGTTTCCACTGCCAGGGCTGGCAAGATTCTTGATTACGACCAACGAAACTTGATTCGCGACGACATAACCCACGGCCCAACCTGAGAGTTTTATTAAATTTTTAACGGCTGGATGGGTCAAATCTAGGTTCCACTTAAGTCTTGAGCCACTGCGTAAAAGCGCGATGGCCATGAATATGGTCATGGCGATGATTCCAGAAGTTGAACCCAGACCGAGAAGCAATTGAAGCGAATTGTTTGCCGCAACTTCACCGACAGTTGGCGGCTTCATTGAGGTCACCCGGGGGATAGCCAATAACGTCAAAATAGTGACGATGTTGGCTATGACTGGTGTCCATGCGGCTGCAAAGAAGCGTCGTTTTGAATTCAAAATCGCACTCGCAATCGCCGTTGATCCATAAAAAAATATCTGGACCATGAATAGCCGTGTCAAATTTGTGCCCGTAGACCTAAATAACGTGGCATCAATATCGCTTGAGGGATTCAGTGAAAAGATATGAAAGATGATCGGTGATGCTATTAATGCCAGAGTTGTGATTGCGGCCAATGCAACTATCGCAAAACTAGAAATTGCGCTGACAGCATCGTCATCACCATCCTGGATGTAACGAGTAAACAGCGGCACCAGCGACGCCGCCAAGATTCCGCCGAGCAACAACTCGTAAACAACGTTGGGTGCATTATTTGCGGCGTCATAAGCGTCCGCTAAAGCAGTTTGACCGATCATTGCGCCGAAGATAATTATTCGAATCAAACCGGTCGCACGACTTAATGCTGTGCCACAAGCCACGGTAAGGTTCGATCGCCAAAGTGTTTGACTGCCTTTGGGCGATGCCATTGCATTCAATCGTATTGCGATTTGTCGCTTGCTTGCACTTCGCCGTAACCAGCCTGAACCGCTAGTGTTATGCGAGTGAAACCTCGATTTAATGATGTCGCTACCGTGCGTAGCGGGCTCAAGAAGGTAAATTACCTCGCAGACGACGGAATCGCGGGAGTTGTATTTTTGGCAGATCGTCTGGGCAAACCAGTCTTAATTGAAGGTCCAGCCGGAACAGGCAAGACACAACTCGCCAAGAGCGTTGCCGAACTCACGGGCGCGAGATTGATTCGCCTGCAATGTTACGAAGGTCTTGATGAGTCAAAGGCTCTGTACGAATGGAACTATAAAAAGCAATTGCTTCGCATTCAAGCCGATAAAAATAGCGATTCGTGGAGTGAAGTTCACGATGACATTTTTAGCGACGAGTTTTTGTTGGCTCGTCCCCTATTGGAGGCGATTACCAGTGAAGAACCAGTGGTCTTGCTGATTGACGAAGTGGATCGAGTTGAACTTGAGACCGAAGCCTTGTTGCTTGAAATCCTCTCGGAGTACCAAGTTTCGATTCCTGAGTTGGGCACGATCACTGCCAAGCAAATTCCGCTCGTCTTTTTGACTTCAAACAATACCCGCGAGTTGTCAGAAGCACTCAAGCGTCGTTGTTTGTATCTACACGTTGATTATCCGGACCTCGACCGTGAAAAAGAAATCGTTCTTAACAAGGTGCCCGACATCAGCGAGAATCTGGCGGATCAAATTGCGCGAATTGTTCGTAGCATCCGTCAACTTGATCTAAAGAAATCTCCGTCGGTTAGCGAGACCCTTGACTGGGCGAGAACCCTCATGTTGCTGGGCATCGAGACGATTGATTCTCAAGAAGCAAAAGAGACTCTGCATATTCTTCTCAAATATCAGTCGGACATAGCAAAAGCAGCCAAAGAACTCTCCGTTACAAAGTGAGCGTGCACAATGCCCGTGCTTGACCTGATGTCGGGTTTCATAGTTGAGTTGCGAAATGCCGGGTTACCCGTGAGTTTGACCGAGAACTTGGATGCAATGGAAGCGGTCAAAGTGATTCCGATTGAAGATCGAGATGCCTTCAAGTATGCACTCGGGGCAACCTTGGTAAAAAATAACGCTCACTGGCGGGTCTTTGAAACTATTTTTGAGGTCTATTTCTCGTTGCGTGGCCCTGAATATGCGATCACTCAAGACGGTCAACCAGATGATTTCTGGCGCGAGATGCAAGAACAAATGGATCAAGTCAGAGGCCAAGGGGCAGGAAAAGGCTCGGGCGGCGGAATGGATTCTCTGACGCCAGAAGAAATCAATGCGATGCTTATGCGCGCTTTGATGAGCGGAGATCAAGCGATGATGCGTGCTCTCGCCAAGCAGTCGGTGCAGCGCTTCGCCGGAATGGAACCAGGTCGGCCCGTGGGTGGTACCTATTATTTGTATCGCACGCTACGCAATTTAGATCTTGACAACATGTTGCAAAAGTTGATGGACGCAAACCGTGAGTCAAGCAAGCAAGACCTCACATCGCTCGAAGAGAGGCTCGAAAAAGATGAGTTCGAAAGTCGAATCGAGCAATTCAAACAAGAAGTTGAGTCAGAGATCCGTCGCAGACTTGTTGCCGACCGAGGTGCAGAAGCAATGGCCAAGACCTTGCGCAAGCCACTACCCGAAGATGTCGAGTTCATGCACGCAAGTCGCGATGAAATGCAGAGTCTGAAAAAAGCTCTCTATCCGCTGACACGCAAACTCGCGGCGCGTTTAGCCCGCAAACGTCGACATGGTCGCAAGGGTCCGTTGGATTTTCGCAACACCGTGCGACACTCGCTTAGTTATGGTGGAGTGCCTGCTGACCCGAAATTTCGCTATCCACGACCCGCGAAACCAGAACTGATGGTGGTAGCCGATATTTCTGGCAGTGTCGCCGCATTTGCCAGATTTACACTGATGTTTGTGTATGCAATTCAAAATCAATTCTCAAAGGTTCGGTCGTTCGTATTCATTGATGGCATCGACGAAGTTACAAAGTTTTTTAAGTCAACCGAAGATATTGGTGAAGCCATCAATCGCGTGAACACTGAGGCAGACGTTGTTTGGGTTGATGGGCACAGTGATTATGGTCATGCATTCGAGGTCTTCTGGGAGCGTCACGGCAAAGACATCAATTCAAAAACAACGGTCTTGTTGCTTGGTGACGCTCGAAATAATTATCATGCCGCGCAGTCGTGGGTTGTCAAAGAAATCGGTAAACGAGCTCGACATGTTTATTGGCTCAATCCAGAGCCTAAGTCGTACTGGAACACGGGTGACTCAATCGTTGGCGAATACGGTGCGCATACAGATGGTGTGTTTGAATGTCGCAATTTGCGCCAATTAGAGAGTTTCGTCGAAAATCTGGCTTAGGTGGTTTTGAGGGTTTTGAGGGTTTTGATTTTGCGGCGCATCACAACGATCCAGCCTGCCAAAACAAAAATTGCAAATATAAACCACTGAAATGTATAACTCAGGTGTGAGCCAGTAGAGAGTGCAGGAGCCATGATCTGCGACAATTCAGGTGAATCGGCTGGCTTAGATTCAAGTACTTCAACAAATATCGGTGCCAATTCAGATGGCATCTGCATGCTTAAACGTTCCAGGTCGATATTGCTCACCTCAAGAAGTTCGCCCTGTGTCGGGTCGCTTATACGAAAGCGACGACGAACCTCTGGCGCGCGAACACGACCAATTATCTGCACTTGACCACTCGGTGCTGGTTGAACCTCTTTTGACAATTGCATGAATCCACGATTGATCAACAAAAGTTCATTATTCGCCATGCGGATTGGTGTCAACGGGTCTTTGCCCGAATAGCCATCTTGAGCGCGGTTGACAGCCTCGACCGTCTCGGCATCAAGATATTCACCGATCACGAGAACGGTCCGCCATTCAACTGTTTGCGGCGACTCTGTGCCACTTTCAATTGCACTAAGTAACTGCGCAACAGGCACGATTGGTTCATTTAAGCGTTGTTGAACGGTCGAATTAAAATCAACTTTTTCGTGATAACGGTTAATTTGCCAAATGGCCAAATTGACCATCAAAACGATGGTTGCAATAACTGTCACATGCAATAACACCCAAATTGGACGAAATAGAAACTTGTACATCCCGCTTAAGCGTATCTAGTTGGATGTTGCCAGTAATCTTGGAACTATGTCACCGGCGAAAATCATTGCAAAAAAATCCTTCTTGATCTGGGATGGTGACTGTGCATTTTGTGCTCGTTGCGTGCAATTTATTCAGCGACGAATTCGTACATCTGCGACAATTGTCGCTCATCAAAAAACAGATCTCAAAGTTCTCGGTCTAACCACTGCGCAATGTAATCAAGCATTGCAATGGGTCAACGGTGACGGTCAAATTCGTTCTGGCAGTCGAGCGGTTGCTGAGTTATTAAAAACTGCCAACGGGTTGTGGCCAGCCCTAGGCGTGTTAATTGATCTGCCGATTATCCGTATATTTTCGTCGGGGATTTATAAATTAATTGCCAAGAATCGTCAACATCTTCCAGGCGGCACAGCGGCATGCGCTTTAGATTCGCCTGAATAACACCCAACTCCAATCGCGTGTTAAAGGTGAGGCTATCCCGCTATCGTTGAGTAGGCAATGCCACGAAAGTGGGAGCGCAAGAAGTTGCATCAGGAGTGGCCAAATTGGTCCGGCAACCGGGGTTTAGAGCCCACGGTGCCAGCTCACCTTCGGGTGGGGATGTGGCTCCGCATTTGCGGAGCAACGGCCGAACTCTGACGCAAGTTTTTGATCTTCTGCTTCTATGTAAACAGTAGGGGATTAACCAGCGATGCGATCAGATTATCCAGCGACAGGTGCATGGTTCGACGGCGCAGCTTTTGGCACCCGTAAGTTTTTGGAATTTCCAAATGATCGGCCGGTCGCTCTTGATAGCGGCAAAACCTTGCAACAGGTCACTATCGCTTACGAAACTTGGGGTGAGTTAAATAGCGATAGGTCAAATGCGATTTTGTTGTGTCACGCATGGACTGGTGACTCGCATGCCGCAGGCAGTGCGCAAGATGGCCAGCCAACACCCGGCTGGTGGGATGGTCTCGTGGGTTCAGGTTGCGCGATTGACACAGATAAATATTTTGTTGTCTGCACCAACTCACTTGGCGGTTGCCAAGGTTCGACAGGTCCTGCATCACCCCACCCATCAGATGGAAAACCTTATGGTTCACGATTTCCGGTGATCACGGTGCGCGACATGGTGCGTGCTCAAGTTCGCGTCAGCGATTTACTCGGCATCGATGTTTGGCACTGCGTTATTGGCGGATCAATGGGCGGGATGCAGGTACTCGAATGGGGAATCACATTTCCTCATCGTGTGCGCAGTCTCGTGCCAATTGCTACTTGTCTGCAAGCAACCGCACAACAAATTGCATGGGGAGCGATCGGGCGCAGATCTATTCGCCTTGACCCAAAGTGGCGCGGTGGCGATTACTACGACGCGGCAGTTGGAGACGGACCATGGCAAGGGTTGGCGATTGCGCGTATGGTCGCTCAGGTTACCTTTCGTAGTGATAACGTTTTCACTGATCGTTTCGGTCGAGAACTTGCCGATACCGATGCCGACTACAACGGTCTTGGCTTATGGGACAAGTTTGAAGTTGAAAATTATTTGGATCACCACGGCGACAAACTCATTCGGCGCTTTGATACCAACAGCTATTTGATTATCGGCAAGGCAATGGATCTTCATGACGTTGCCCGCGGTCGCGGCAGTTTGCAAACCGCCGCTTCGCGAATCACTGCGCCAGTTTTATCTATGGGTATATCAAGCGACATTTTATATCCGACATATCAGCAGAAGCAGATTCGTGAGATCATTAACGCATCAGGTGGATCTTGTGAATATGTTGAGATTGATTCTCCACACGGACACGACGCATTTTTGATAAATCTAGATCAAGTCGGCAAACCTCTGATTGAGTTTTTGCGGAAGCATTCGCAATAAACCAGTTCTCAAGATTTGGTGAGAGTATCCAACACGGCAAGGCATTTACTTGTTGCTGGCACGCGAATCAGTGCATTTGATCTTGATTCGTCTGACCGCACAATCACATAATGGCGACGGCGAGCGTCTTCGATATCAGCCGAATACGAAACTTTCCACTTGCCACTCAGCGCTTTGGCTTTTCGTCCTCGACCCGAAACGATAATTACATTGCCATCGACGAGCACCCTGACTTCAACCCACTTTGCGGTCGTTGAGCTATCTAGACAGATTCTCGCCGTAAATCGAAGCCCGTCACGCGAGACCCATTGTGGTTCATACCGATTGATAAATCGCAATAAGCCAAAACCCACTGCGAAGAATGCGACAACTGAAATAAGATTAAAAATTTCGCTATTCATTGCTGTCTAGTTTGCCATCTGCGTCAGTTATTCGTCACCTAGAATTGAGTTCTTGATGTCCAATTACCTAATTGCCGCTGAAATTGAGAAGGTGCTGTGTCTTTAAAACTTCTGGG
>SXGU01541835.1_pt1 | contig 28444 bp, 26 predicted proteins | sample 3174531 | NCBI WGS metagenome assembly SXGU01 (sample SAMN11356863, study PRJNA531348) | freshwater metagenome | isolation source: freshwater sample F1-140 | place: China: Fuxian Lake, Yuxi | collected 2017-12-25 | reverse complement strand
TCAGAGGCCTGCGAGGCTGAGCCCGTGCTGCTGTTCGAGACCCCCAAGGCCTGGGCCCGGCGCGCCCTCCGGCCCGCCGCGCCCAGCCCGCTGGCCGGCCGGACGGTGCTCGTCACGGGCGCGTCGTCCGGCATCGGAGAGGCCACCGCCGTGGCCGTCGCGGCCCGTGGGGCCACGGTGCTCCTGGTCGCCCGCCGGGCGGACGAGCTCGCCCGGGTGCGGGAGCGGATCGAGGCGTCGGGCGGCCGCGCGGCGGCGTACGTCTGCGACCTGACCGACGTCGCGGACGGCGGCGCCGTCGACCTCCTGGTGAAGCGGGTGCTGGACGAGCACGGCGCGGTCGACTACCTGGTCAACAACGCCGGTCGCTCGATCCGCCGGTCGCTGAGCCTCTCCTACGACCGCTTCCACGACGTCGAGCGGTCGATGGCGATCAACTTCCTGGGACCGGTGCGGCTCACCCTGGGGCTGCTGCCGTCGATGCGGGAGCGGCGGTTCGGCCACGTGGTCAACGTGGTGACCTGGGGTGTCCAGATGAAGGCGCCGAAGTTCACCGCCTACATCGCCTCCAAGACCGCGCTCGACGTCTGGAGCCGGGCCGCCGGGCGGGAGACGTACGGCGACAACGTGACGTTCACCAACGTCCGGTTCGCCCTGGTGCACACGCCGATGAGCGCGCCGACCGAGGCCTACCGACGCCTGCCCGGCCGGTCCCCGGAGGAGGCCGCGGCGACCGTGGTCCGGGCGCTCGAGGACCGCCCCGTGACCGTCAGCACCCTGCCCGGTCGGGTCGGCGAAGTGCTCAACCTGGTCGCGCCGCGGCTCAGCGACGCCGCCTTCCACCGCCTGGACCGGCGGATGCCGGACTCGCGGGCGGCCCAGGCTTCTGCCCGGAAACCCTGAGGGCGCGCACCGCCGGTGCCTACGCTCGGTCCGTGAGCGAGCTCGACCCCGGCACGGGCGCCTCGGCCGAGGGCTGGCGCACGGACCCGTTCGGCCGCCACGAGTCCCGGTTCTTCGACGGCATCCGCTGGACGCCGTACGTCAGGGACGGTGACGTCCATGCCGTCGACGAGCCCGTGGAGGGTGTCGACCGCCATGAGACCGGGCCGGACATCCTCACCGCCCCGGTCCTCGTCGTCGAACGCCTCGCCGACGGCCAGGACCGCGCCCGGCCCTGCACGGTCTTCGGCCGGGACGGCCGCGACCTGGGGACCGTCCGGCGGACCGGTGGTGACGACAGCCTGCTCGAGGTCGTCGGCCGCGACGGCCTGCTGGCGCTTGCGCTCGCCAGGACCGGGTCGGCCCGCAAGACGGTCATCACGGTGCGGGACGCCACCGGCGCGACGATGGGCCGGCTGCTGAGGCAGCAGCTCCCCGGGATGACCTCCTTCGCCCTCGAGAGCGCCGCGGGCAACGTCGGCTTCGTCCGCGCCCTCAGCTGGGCGGGCTGGGACATCCGGGTCGAGGACGAGCGTCACCGTCAGGTCGCCGACATCTCCCAACGGTGGTCCGGGCTGGACCGCGCCGCCTTCCCGGTCGCGGACGCCTACGTGGCCCGCATCGAGCGCGAGATGCGCGACCCGCAGCGCGCGCTGGTCTACGCCGCCGCGCTGACGGTCGACACGCTGCCCACGAAGGAGCAGCGCTCGCTGACCTGAGGTCAGCTGGCCTTGCGGACCGGCGTCTTCTTCGCAGCCCTCTTGGTCGTGGCCTTCTTGGCGGCCGTCTTCTTCGCCGGCGCCTTCTTCGCGGTCTTCTGCGCGGGCTTCTCGTCGTCCTCGCCGCGGGCGGTCTTCGCCGCGTCGACCGACCGCTGCAGGGCCGCCAGCAGGTCGACCACCTCGCCCGACGACTTCGTCGAGGTCGGGGTCCGCTTGATCTCGCCGCCCTCGATCTTCGCCTTGACCAGGGTCTCGACGGCCTCGGCGTAGTCGTCCTCGAACTCGCTGGCGTCGAAGTCGCCGGCCAGCGTCTCGACCAGCATGTGCGCCATCTTGACCTCGGCGTCCTTGACCTCGCCGGTCTCGACGGAGAAGTCCGGGGTCCGGATCTCGTCGGGCCACATCATGGTCTGGAGGACGATGACGTCGTCCTTGACCCGCAGCACCGCGATGGTGGTGCGCTGGCGCAGCGCCACGGTCACGACCGCCATCCGGTCGGCGTCGAGCAGGGCCTGCCGGAGCAGGGCGTACGGCTTGGTCCCGGACTTCTCCGGCTCGAGGTAGTAGCTCTTCTCGAACAGCATCGGGTCGATCTGGTCGCTCGGCACGAACTTCTCGACGGCGATCTCCCGCGACGACGTCGAGGGCAGGCCCTCCATGTCCTCGTCGGTGAGGATGACCATCTCGCCGTCTTCGGTCTCGTAGCCCTTGGCGATGTCGGCGTAGGCGACCTCCTCGCCGTCGATCGAGCACACCCGCTGGTACTTGATCCGGCCGCCGTCCTTGGCGTGCACCTGACGGAACGAGACGTCGTGCGACTCGGTCGCGGCGTACAGCTTCACGGGCACGCTGACGAGCCCGAAGGACACCGCGCCCTTCCAGATCGCTCGCATTCGCCGTTCCCTCTCGTCCGTGCCTCGTCTCCGGGTACCCACCCAGGGCCCCGCGTCACCAGCGGCACCAGTGTGACCGGTGGGGCGCGCAGAATCCATCGGTCGCCGTCCAACGACCGGGGCACCGGGCAGGATGGGCCCGTGCGTCCCATGCTCGCGACCAAGGGCACCCACGTGCCCGTCGACCCCGGCTGGGCGCACGAGGTCAAGTGGGACGGGGTGCGCGTGCTCGCGGACACGACGACGGCCAGCGGCACCAGGCTGCTGAGCCGCAACGTGAACCCGGTCACCGTCGCCTGGCCGGAGCTCAACCGCAGCCCGCTGGGCGACCGGGACCTGCTGGTGGACGGCGAGGTCATCGCCCTCAACGAGCGGGGCCTCCCGGACTTCCGGGTGCTCCAGGACCGGATGCACGTCCGGAACGCCGCGTCCGCGGCCCGGCTCGCGGAGCGGCTGCCCGCGACCTACATGGTCTTCGACGTCATGCGGCTCGACGGCCGCGACCTCACGTCGATGCCGCTGGGGGAGCGCCGCAAGATCCTGGGCACCCTCGGCCTGGAGCACTCGACGTGGCAGGTGCCGGACGCCTACGACGACGGCCCGATGCTGTTCGAGGCCACGCTCCAGCAGGGCCTCGAGGGCATCGTCAGCAAGCGGCTCACCTCGCGCTACGTCTTCGGCGAGCGCACCAGGAACTGGCTCAAGTTCGCGCACCGGCACCGCCGCTCGTACGTCGTCGGGGGCTGGCGACCGCAGGAGGGCACCACCGACCGGCTGGCCGCGCTGCTCGTGGGCGAGATGACCCCGGAGGGGCTGGTCTACCGGGGCCGGGTGGGCAGCGGCATCGGCGCGACCGCCAGCCGGGCCCTCACGCCGCTGGTCGCGCCGCTGGGCCGCAGCGACAGCCCGTTCGCCGACGAGGTGCCCCGGGTGGACGCGGCCGGGTCGTTCTGGCTGGAGCCCAGGCTGGTGGTGGACGTGGAGACGCACGGTGTGGGGTACACCCGTCTGCGACAGCCGTCGTACTGCGGCGTCCGTCCCGACCTCACCCCCGACCTGCTGATGGAGCAGTCCTGATGCCCGAGAAGACGCGCGTCTCGGTCGACGTCGAGGGGCGCACGCTCAGCCTCAGCAGCCTGGAGAAGGTGCTCTACCCGCGCACCGGGACCACCAAGGGCGAGGTGCTGAACTACTACGCCCGGATCGCGCCGGTGATGCTGCCGCACCTCGCGGACCGCGCGGTCACCAGGATCCGGTGGCCGCACGGCGTCGAGGACATGAGCTTCTTCGAGAAGAACATCCCGGGCGGGACGCCGTCGTGGGTGCGCACGGTGAAGGTGCCGACCACCGGGTCGCGGACCGCCTCCAAGGAGGACGGCACGCTGACCTTCCCGATCGTCGACGACCTCGCGACCCTCACCTGGCTGGTCAACCTCGCCGCGCTGGAGCTGCACGTGCACCCGTGGACGGTCGGGCGCAACGGTCGTCCCCGCAACGCCGACCGGCTGGTCATCGACCTCGACCCGGGGGAGCCCGCCGGGCTGCACGAGTGCTGCCGGGTGGCACTGCTGGTGCGGGAGGCACTGGCGGACAAGGGCCTGGAGGCCAAGCCGGTCACCAGCGGCAGCAAGGGGCTGCACCTCTACGCCGACCTGCCGCGGCGGCTCCCCTCCGACGAGTCGACCGCGCTGGCCAAGGAGGTGGCCGAGGCGCTCCAGAAGGAGCACGCCTCCCTGGTGACCGCGGCGATGACCAAGGCCAAGCGTCCCGGCAAGGTGTTCCTCGACTGGTCCCAGAACTCCGGGTCGAAGACCACGATCTCGCCCTACTCGTTGCGCGGCCGGGAGCGTCCGTGGGTCGCCACGCCGGTCACCTGGGACGAGGTGGAGGCGGGCGCCGAGGACGAGGAGGCACTCGGGCAGTTCCGCTACGACGAGGTGCTCGCGAGGGTGGAGGAGCACGGCGACCTGTTCGCGAGCTGAGCGGACCTCTCGCCCGTTGCCCGTCCGTTGCGCCTATCCGTTGCCCAGATCCGTTGCCCAGATCCGTTACCCACATATGGGGACGCCGTGGCTCCGGAGTGGCCAGTAAGAGCGCTGCTCAAACCTAGGCTGCTCCCGGACCTCGGGAGGCATCCCGAGGTTCGCTGTGGGTTGGGAGGCCCACGGGGAGAGGGATGCGTGGAGATCATTCCGGTACCGCACCCGGCCCCGACCTTCAGTCGGGGCCGGGTGATCGGCGCCCTCCTGGTGATCGGGCCGGTCATCGTGCTGGTGGTCCTCCCGACCGTGCTCGGCCTGCACCGCTACGTGGTCGCGGACCGGGCCATGGAGGGCAGCGCGGACGGCATCCACCGGGGCTCGGTGGCCCTCACCCGGAAGGTCCCCGCCACGGACCTCACGGTCGGCGACGTGATCGTGTTCCGTCCCCCGGACGCGGCCGGCGGGTCGTCCGGGGACTCGGTCACCCGCCGGATCGTCGCCATCCAGGACGGCGTGGCCCGGACGCGGGGTGACAACAAGGACGGGGACGACCCGTGGCGGCTGGACGTCTCCGCCAGCACCTACCCACGGGTCGAGTTCGTCATCCCATGGATCGGCTACCCCTTCTCCGGCGAGGCGGGCCAGGGAGGCTGGTTCCTGCTCGTCGCGATGACCGCGCTCGCGCTGGTCCTCGCGGTCGTGGCTCCGCGGTGGCGGGTCCGGCAGCGTCAGAGACCCGGGCACCCCGGGCACCGCGCCGGGGTGCGCTGAACCCTCGCGGTCGCCGCCTGAGCTGAGACGGCGGCATCACCGAGTGCGTGTTGTGGGTGGATGGCGCCCGCCGGACGGGCGCGGGGTCCTACTATTCGTCTGTGGCCCAGAGAGTCGTGATCGTCGAGGACGAGGAGGACATCGCCTTCCCGCTCGTCCGCACCCTCGAACGCGAGGGTTATGACGTGCAGTGGCTCGACTCCGGGCAGAAGGCCCTGGACGACCTCCAGGCCACCCGGGCCGACGTGGTCATCCTCGACCTCGGGCTGCCCGACATGGACGGGCTCGAGGTCTGCCGCAAGATGCGCGACCAGGGCTACGACGGCGCCATCATGATCGTCACGGCGCGGGCCGGTGAGCTCGACCGGGTGGTCGGGCTCGACTACGGCGCCGACGACTACATGTCCAAGCCGTTCGGGCTGGCCGAGCTCCAGGCCCGGGTGCGCGCCCTGCTGCGGCGTACCTCCAACCACTCCTCGGCCGACGACGCGGTCCCTCCGGGTGGGCTGCGCATCGACGTGGCGGCCCGGCGGGTGTTCTCCGGCACCGATGAGGTGCCCCTCACCGGCAAGGAGTTCGAGGTTCTGAGCGTGCTGGCCGCCAACCGCGACAAGGTCGTGTCCCGCGACCGGCTGATGGCCGACGTGTGGGACGAGAACTGGTACGGCTCCACCAAGACCCTCGACGTGACCATCGGCCGGCTGCGCCAGAAGCTCGAGAGCGTCGGGGTGACCGAGAAGGTCGTCGCCGTGCGCGGTGTGGGCTTCCGCCTCGAGGGTGCACCGACGGCTTCGTGACCTGCCCGGCGGCTGGGGAGGGTGACTCGGGCGGGGAGGCCGTGAGCGATGCGTGAGCGGCTGACCGCGGCGTTCGTCGCCCTGAGCGTGACCCTGCTCGTCGCCCTGCTGCTCGTGCGCTCCTACACCGTCGAGAGCGACCTGCGGGCCCACGAGAGCGACCACGTCCTCGCCCAGGCCCAGACGATGGCCGGGTTCCTCGCGATGCGGCTGGACGCCGAGCTCCCGGTGACGGAGTCGGTGCTGGCCGGCGTGGTCGGGCCGGACCAGCGGCTGGAGTACGACGCCGTCGGCGAGCGGCCGCTGGTCGCCGAGGGCGACGGGTTCGACGAGGGCAACGACGGGCAGGACTTCGCCGCCGTCGCCGCCGTCGAGGGGCACGACGCGTCGCTGACCCTGCTCCAGTCGGACGAGGCCGTCGACGACCTGGTCGGCGACGAACGCGGCTCGATCGCGCTCCTCGCGCTGCTCGTCGCGATCGTCGCGGCGATGGTGGGATACCTGATCGCCAAGCTGCTCGCCGCGCCGTTCCTGAAGCTCGCGGTCGCCGCCCAGCAGCTCGGCCGCGGCCGCTTCGACCTGGAGCTCCCGCACACGCGGGTGCCCGAGGCGAGGGCGATCGGCCAGGCGCTGCAGACCAGCGCCGGGCAGCTCCAGGAGCGCCTGGCCAGCGAGGAGGCGTTCGCCCAGCACGCCTCCCACGTCCTGCGCACCCCGCTGACCGGGCTGCGCCTCGACCTCGACGACCTGTCGACGCGCACGGACCTGCCGCAGGACGTCAGGGCGACGATGGCGCACGCCGTGGTCCGGATCGACGCCATGGACGAGATCGCCGGCGAGCTGGTGGCGCTGTCGCGGAGCAACAGCCTGATCGCCGGGGCCGACGTCGCACTGCGTGACCTCGGCACGCAGTGCGCCCAGTACTGGGCCGACTCGCTGGGTCACTACGACCGCCCGCTCACCGCCGCCGTCGACGGCGTGATCGACACCCGCTACACCCCCGGTCCGATCGAGTTCGTCCTGGACATCCTGCTCACCGACGTCCTGCGCCGCAGCCGCGGCGCGGTCCGGCTGACCTTCCACGCCGACGACGAGGGGCACCTCACGATCAACGTGACCTCCACCGGCGAGACCCGCACCGGCCCCGGCGACGACCGGGCACTGGCCAAGGCCCGAGCGGTCGTCACCGCGCTCGGCGGCCGGCTCAAGGGCACGCACCCGGGTGACGAGGGCCTGACCGTCTGGTTGCCGCGGCGCTAGGGGTCCCCTCGCTCTGCGTCCGGATCTTCAGGAAATCGTCAGGATGAAGGTGCCCTGGCTCTCGGGGAGAGGTGGAACCATCCACCCATGACCACGGGTGGACTGCTCGCCACCGGCCCCAGTGGGCGGGTGCTCGTCGTCGACGACGAGCCGGGTCTGGTCAACCTCGTGACCAGGACCCTGCGGATGACGGGGCTGACCGTGAGCTCGGCCTCGACGGTCGCGGCGGCCCTGGACGTCGCGGAGGAGTTCGCCCCGGATCTCGCCGTGCTCGACATCCTGCTGCCGGACGGGTCGGGCCTCGACCTGTGCCACGAGCTGAGGACCCGCAACCCGGGGATCGGCGTGGTCTTCCTCAGCGCCCGGGACGCCGTCCCGGACCGGCTCCACGGCTTCTCGGCGGGTGGAGACGACTACGTGACCAAGCCGTTCAGCGTGGCCGAGCTCGCCGCCCGGGTCGGTGCGGTGCTCCACCGCATCAGGCCCAGCACCGACGGGGCAGCGCTGGTGGTCGACGACCTGTGCCTGCGCGACGACGTCCACGAGGTCACCCGGGGCGAGGTCGCCGTCGACCTGTCACCCACGGAGTACCGCCTCCTGCGCTACCTGCTGGTCAACGCCGGGCGGGTGCTCTCCAAGGAGCAGATCCTGTCCCAGGTGTGGCAGTACGAGTACCTCGGCGATGCGACGGTCGTCGAGAAGTTCGTGAGCCAGCTCCGGCGCAAGATCGACGCGGGAGGTCCGCCCCTGATCCACACGGTGCGGGGGTTCGGCTACGTGCTCCGGTCCTCCAGGTGAGGGCTCGGATCCGCCGGCTGGGCCTGCGCGGCCGGCTCGTCGTCGTGGTCACCTCCGTGCTCGCCGGCGGCTTGATGGTGTCCAACGTGGCGGCGTACCTGGCGCTGCGCGACCACCTCGTCGACCGCGCCGACGGGGTGCTGCGGGCGGCCCAGTCGCGGGTGCTGATCGCGCTCGAGGGCGGTCCCCGCCAGGTCGATCTCGCGCTGGTGGACCGGATCGCCCCCGCGCAGGCGTTCCTGGTGCTGCTCGACGACGAGGGCCGGGTGATCGCGTCGTCGACGCCGACCGGCGGCGACCAGGTCCCGCAGTCCCTCAGCCAGGCGCCGTTGGGCACGTCGGACGTCGACCTGTCCGGCGACCATCCCCACCGGGTGCTGGTCTTCGACCTGCCCGTGGACTCGACCCTGAGGGTGGTGCGCGAGGACGGCACCGCGCCCGAGGTCGTGCGGAGGGTCGCGGTCGGGGTCCCGACCGACGATGCTCATGCGACCCTGGCCGCGCTGCTCAGGACCGAGCTCGTGGTCTCGTTCGTCCTCATGGCCACGGCGACGGGTCTGGCGGTCCTCGGCCTGCGGCGCGCCCTGCGGCCGCTGCGGCAGATGACCGACTCCGCGTCCCGCATCGCGCAGGGCCACGAGGACGAGGTCCTGCCCCAGCCGGCGGCCGTGGGTGAGATCGCCGAGCTCGCCTCCGTGCTGAACGCCGCCTTCGGGGTCCGCCGCAGCAGTGAGGAGCGGATCCGCCAGTTCGTCGCCGACGCCTCGCACGAGCTCCGCAGCCCGCTGGCGGTGGTGCACGGGTGGGCGGACCTCTACCACGAGGGCGGCGTCGCCGACCCGGAGGCGTTGGAGGAGGCGATGGCCGACATCCGGGCCCAGTCGACCCGGATGCGGGCGCTGGTGGAGGACCTCCTGGCACTGGCCAGGCTCGGCAGTGCCGGCGCCCCTGACATCGTCGAGGAGCTCGACCTCGCGGAGCTGGCCTCCGAGGTCCTCTCCGAGGTCAGCCGGCTGTACCCCGGGCACGCGTCTCGTCCCACCGGGCTGTCGCCGCTGGTCGTCAGCGGCGACCCGGAGGCGACGCGACGCTGCGTGGCCAACCTGGTGCGCAACGCGTTCGAGCACACCGCGCCCGGGTGCTCGGTGTGGATCGATGGCCGCGTCGAGGGCCGCACCGCGGTCGTCGAGGTCCATGACGACGGAGCCGGGCTGCCCGACGGGGCACACGAGGCGGCCTTCGAGAGGTTCTGGCAGGCCGAGCCCAGCCGGGGCCCTGGCGGCGGGACGGGGCTCGGGCTGGCGATCGCTCGTGGCATCGCCAGGTCGGGAGGAGGCGAGGTGCGCCTGCTCGCGCGGCCCGGCGGGGGGACCATCGCGATGCTCACCCTGCCACTGGCGGCCGAGGTCGGCGTACCGGCCGGATGACCGTCACGCCGACGCACGCGGCGTCGACGAGCCGGGGAGGACGCGATCCAGCCACCGGGGTATCCACCAGTTGGCCCCTCCCATCGCGGCCATCGCGGCCGGCACCAGGACGAGCCGGACGACGGTGGCGTCCACGGCGACGCTCACGGCCAGGCCGACGGCGAGCATCTTCACCGTGATGTCGTCGTCCAGGGTGAACCCCAGGAAGACGCTGACCATGATCAGGGCAGCGGCGGTGATGACCCGAGCGGTCGCGGACAGCCCCTCGGCCACCGCCCTGGTGGTGTCCCCGGACGCCAGCCACGACTCGCGCACCCGGGACAGCAGGAACACCTCGTAGTCCATGGACAGCCCGAACACGACGACGAACATGATCATGGGCACGTACGACTCGATCGGCACCGGCCCGTCGACGCCCAGCAGCCCCGAGCCCAGCTGCCACTGGAACACCGCCACCAGCACGCCGTACGACGCTCCGATGGACAGCACGTTGAGCAGGGCCGCCTTGAGCGCCAGCACGACGCTGCGGAAGGTCACGACCAGCAGCAGGAACGCCGCCACGACGATGACGCCGATGATGAGCGGCAGCCGGTCGACGACCGCTCTCCCGAACTCGAGCTGGACCGCGAGGGAGCCGGTCACCCAGCCGCCGGGGTCCAGGCCGCTGTCGGTCGTGACGTCGGGGACCACCTCGTCCCGGAGCGTCAGGAAGAGGTCCTCGGCGGCCTTGGTCCCGGGGGCGACGCCCGGCTGGACGGTGGCGGCCCACAGCTCGGTGCCCTCCACCTGGGCGAACGGGCCGACCGAGGTGACGTCCGGCGTCGCCGCGATCGCGTCGCGAGCCGCCGCCGTCTCCCGCGCGGCGTCCGCCGGGTCGAGCGCCCCCGCGGAGAGGACCACGGTGAGCGTGCCGTTGCGCCCGATCCCGAACCCCTCGGTGACGAGGTCGAAGGCACGCCTGCTCGTGGTGTCGGGCGAGGCCGCGCTGTCGTCGACCGAGCCGGTGTCGAGGGCCAGGAGCGGGGCGCTCAGCACGGCCAGCAGCGCGAACCCGCCGAGCAGGAACGGCCACGGCCGCCGGGCGACGCGGAGCGCGTGCGCCGACCATCCCGAGCCGCTCGTGGTCGGCTCGGCGACCGGGCGTCGCAGTCGCCAGCGGTCGACGTGGCGACCCAGGAGGCCGAGCACCGCGGGCACCAGGGTCATCGCCGCGAGTGCCGAGGTCACCACGGACAGCACGGCGGCCAGGCCCAGGTTGCCGATGAAGCTGATGCCCGAGGCGTAGAGACCCAGCAGCGCGAGGGCGACCGTCCCGGCACCTACCAGCACCGCGTGACCGGTGGTCCGCGCCGTCGCGGCGGCCGCGTCGACCGGGTCGGCTCCGTCGATGAGCAGCTGCCGGTGGCGGGTGACCACGAACAGGGCGTAGTCGATGCCGGTGCCGAGCCCGATCATCGTGGCCAGGGTCGGGGAGACGCTGGCGAAGCTGACCAGCCCCGTGGTGGCGGTCAGCGCGAGCAGCCCGACGACCACCGCCATGATCGCCGTCGCCAGCGGCACCAGCGCTGCGAGGACCGACCCGAAGATGACCAGCAGCACGACCAGCGCGCAGACGAGCCCCACGACCTCCGCGACCCGGTGGCTGCCGGAGCGGTCCATCCGGCTGCCGAGCTGCCCGGCGTACTCCACGTCGACCCCCTCGGCGCGCAGCGGGTCGAAGGCGGCGTCGATCGCCTCGAGATCCTGGGCGTCCAGGTCCCGGAAGCTCTGCGTGAGGTCGATGTCGACCAGGCCGATGCGGCCGTCGCTGGAGAGCGAGCCCGGTGTGGTCAACGGGTCGGCGACCGCACCGACGTGGTCCAGGTCCCGCGTGCGCTCGAGCGCGGCGTCGATCTCGTCGGCGTGGCCGGACAGTGCCGTCCCGGCTGAGCGGAGGACCACGGTGCCGGAGGCGGCCGGCGGCTCACCGTCCGCGGCGAGCTCGTCGAGACCCTGGACGGACTGGGTGTTCGGGAGCTCGACCTCGTCGTCGTACCCCGCGGAGAAGGCCCGGGCCGCCGTCCACGCCACGACGGCCAGCAGGAGCCAGGCGGTGAGGGTCACCCAGGGGCGGCGGGCCGACCAGGTCGCCACGGACACCCGGAGCGACCGGCGCGTACTCCTGCCGCTCGGGGGCACCGCGGTCACTGCCCGGATGCCGCGGAGGAGCCGCACCCGGTGCCGGTGCCGGCGCCGTCACGCAGCGCGTCCAGGTCGACGTCGGTGCCGCTGACCGTGGCCGTCAGACCGTCCCGGGCGACTCCCGCCGCGGTGAGGGAGAGCCCGTCGGGCACCCGCGGCGTGAACGAGCGTGGCTCGAGCAGCTGGGCGAACCGCTGGCGGCGGCCGAGCAGGTCGGTCGAGATCCGCCGGCCACCGAGCTCGACGAACGCCGGCCGCACCAGGACCTGCTCGTCCTCGACGCCGACCTCGGCCAGCAGCGTCGCCGGGACCTCCCCGAGAAGGGTGGACACCCCGGTGTCGATCGCGATCAGCCCGTCGTTCTCGGTCACGGTGGCCGAGGCGAACCGCTCCGGCAGCTTCGCGCGGACCACGTCCTGCACCTGGTCCCAGTCCAAGGTGGCCTCCACCTCCATCGCCCCCGCCGTCTTGGGGGCGTCCACGGGGATGTCGCGCAGGCTCACCTCGGCCGAGACCTCTCGGTCCCGGACCGTGAGCTCCGGGACGTCGACCCGGAGCCGGCCCACCGTGCCGCGCGCCAGCTGCAGGAGCACGGGGAACCCCTCGATGTCGTAGTCGGCGTCGAGACAGGCCAGGCGGTCCTCGATGCGGGACTCGGCCCGGTTCTCGGCCAGGAGGTCGGCGGTCAGGCCGGCCACCAGGATCACCGCCACGCTGATCGACGCGATCAGCCCTCGTCGTTGCATTCGCCCACCCCTGTTCGGCCACTGGAACGAGGGGAGTCTGCGGGCCGGTGGTTCGGACCCACTGCGGATCGGCTGACGGTTCGCTGAAGCCGGTCAGTCCAGGGTCGAGGCGAGGTGCCGGGCACAGCGGTGGGCCAGCGCCGCGGCCTCGCCCCGGCTGGTGCAGCCGGTCTTCTGGAGGATGCGGCTGACGTGGGTCTTCACCGTGTGCAGCGACAGGAAGAGCTCGCCGGCGATCGCGCTGTTGCGGTGCCCGCGCCCGACCAGGCGCAGGATCTCCAGCTCCCTGCGGGTGAGCTGCGCCAGGAGCCGCAGGTCGGCCGGGTCCTCCTCGGGAGCCCCTGTCCCGGAGCCCAGGTAGCCGTCGACGACGGTCTCCAGGACGCTGGCGCTCAGCACCGTCTCTCCCGCCGCCGCCGACCGCACGGCCGCGGCGATGAGCTCGTGGGGGCTGCTCTTGAGGAGGAACCCGCAGGCTCCCAGGGACAGTGCGGTCCGCACGTACTCGTCGAGGTCGAACGTGGTGAGCACGATCGTGCGCGGCGCCCTGGCCGCTCCCTGGTCCTCGTGCAGGCGACGCAGGACCTCCAGACCGTCGATCCCCGGCATCCGGATGTCCAGCAGCATCACGTCGACGTCCCCGGCTCGACACCGAGCCAGCGCCTCCGTCCCGTCGGCGGCCGACCCGACGACGTCGATCCCCGCGTAGGTGCCGAGGATCATCGACAGGCCGTCCCGCAGGACCTGCTCGTCGTCGACGATCAGCACGCGGACGGCGGTCACTGCGCCTCCCTCGGTGCTGGTCGGGGTCTGGTGGGCAGCACCACCTTCAGACGGTGCGAGTGCCCGTCCGTCCCGACCGTGGCCGTCCCCCCGGCCTCGACGACCCGCTCACGCAGGCCGGCGAGACCCAAGCCTGCGGAGGGCCGGTCCTTCTCGTCCTTCTCGTCGTTCTCGTCGCTCTGGTCCGGCGAGGGGCCGGTGACCACGGTCAGCTCCAGGGAGCCCGGGCGCCAGCACACGCTCACCGACACCTCGGCCCCGGGCCGGTGCCGCCTGGCGTTCGACAGCCCTTCCTGGACCACGCGGTAGGCACAGAGGCTGGCCGCCAGGCTGATCGGCGCGGCGCTGCCCTGCTCGGCGAAGCCGACCGAGGTGCCCGCTCGGCGGGCCTCGTCGAGCAGGGTGGGGACGTCCTCCAGCTGCCGGACCGGCTGCGTCAGCTCGGGATCGTCGTCGGAGCGGAGCACGGTCAGCATCTCGCGCATCTCCTCCGTCGCGCGTCGACCTGCCTCCGCCATCGCGTCCGCCTGAGCGGCCGCCCAGGCAGGGATCTCCGCCCGGCGCGCCCGCAGCGTCTCGGCGTTGACGACCAGCAGCGTGACCGAGTGCGCCACCAGGTCGTGCATCTCGCGGGCGATCCGGGCCCGTTCACGCGCCGACGCCTCCCGCTCGGCGAGCAGGCGCTGACGGCGTTCCAGGTCGTAGCGCTGCTGGCTCATCTCCGCCGCCTCCCGCTGGGCCCGCACGGCGGACCCCGCCACCAGCGCGAGCGCCATGACCAGCAGGCCGGCCAGCACGTCGGTGCCGCCCCGCCACTCCGCGGTGGCCGTCAGCCGGTTGACGACCGTGCCCGACGCCACCACGACCGCGACGCCGGTGGCCGCCCAGACGGCGTTCCGCCTCGTCCCGAGGGCTCCCGTCATGAACAGGCACGCGGCGACCGGCAGCAGGTCCAGGAAGGAGAGCTCGACCTGGACCGCGGACGCGGTCAGCTCGACGGCCCCGAGCACGACCAGGGTCGAGATGGTCGCGGCGACCGGGCGGACGATCATCATCGACGCGGTCGCGAGGGCCAGGACCGCCCAGACCAGGACCAGGACCCAGGCGGCGCGGGCGCCGTCGACGGAGCCCTGGTCCAGCAGCGCCGGAGCGACCGACGCGGCAGCGATCGCCGGCCCCGAGCGACCCAAGCGCGCGAGGCTGAGCGTCACCACCCGCACCACGATAGGGGCCCGGTCGGGCGCGGAGATCGCTCGAAGGAGTGACCCGGCGCCGGTGCTGATCGCTCCTTCGGCGGACGCGGGCGGGCGCGCGCTGCGGTGCGATGGGGCCCATGACTGCACCCGACCCGCGGACGACCCGCCGGCGTACCCACGCGACGGTGGTCGCGGCCTGGGTGGTGGCGACGATCGGCGCCCTCTGGCTCGGGGCCGGCCTGTCCGCGGCCCAGACCGACGAGGACCTGTCGTTCCTTCCTGCGGGCAGCTCCAGTGCCGCGTTCCTCGAGCAGCACGAGCGCGACCAGCGCGACGGACCGCCCCGCGAGACCGCGACGGTGGTGGTCCAGGGTGCAGGCGTCCTGGGACCGCCGGACCTGGACGCCCTCGATGAGCTGTCGGACGCCATCACGGGCGAGCCGGGCCTGCCCGCCGTCGCGACGGGGTCGCCGGTCGTGTCCCCGGACGGACGGGTCGCCGTCCTCGAGGTGGAGCTCCAGGTCGACGACGACGAGGTCGGCGGCGCCGTCTCCCGGCTCCGTGAGGTCGGCACGAGGTGGGCGTCCTCGTCCGCCTACGAGGTCCTGGTCACCGGGGAGGCCGGTGTGGACGCCGACCTCGCTGCCGGCGACGTCGACCTGTGGCTGCTGCTCTGCAGCGCCGCGGTGGTCGCGGTCGTCCTGGCAGCGGTCTACCGCAGTCCCGTGCTGTGGTTGCTGCCGGTCGGTGTCGGCCTGGTGGCGGTGCTGGTCTCCCGGGCGGCGCTGGTCCTGCTCGCCGAGGTGTCCGTGCCGGTCACCGAGCTCACGGCCTCGATCGGGACCGTGGTGGTGTTCGGACTCAGCACGGACTACGCACTCCTGCTCCTGCACCGGCTCAGGAACGCCGCCGGCCGGGACGGTGACGAGCGGCTGGCGCGCGCTCGCCGTGAGGTCCGGACGCCGGTCCTGGTGAGTGCGGGCACGATCGTGCTGGCCGTCCTTGCGCTGACGCCGTCCGGGGTGCCCGCCATCTCCGGTCTGGGTCCGGCGCTGGCGGTGGGCGTGCTGTCGGCGGCCGTCGTCAGCCTCACGCTCCTCCCGGCACTCCTGGGACTGCTGGGAGTGCCGGTCCCTCCGCGCGGCACCGGTGCTGGGGCCTGGAGCAGGCTGGCGAGCTCCGTGGTGACCCGTCCCGTCGAGGCCGCCGGGTGCGCGGCGGGCGCCCTGGTCGCCCTCGCCTGCCTGGTCGCCCTCTGGGACGCGTCGGCCGACCCGCTGGCGAACGTCCCCGACCAGGCCGAGAGCAAGCGAGGCGCCGAGGTGGTGCGTGACCACTTCGGCGACGGGATGACGGCGCCGTTGGTGGTGTCGTTCTCCGCGGACGCCGCACCGTCGGCGCCGGCGACCCTGGAGGCGCGGGCACGCCGCGCGGGCGTGGGTCTGGTGACCATCGACCAGGAGGAGGTGGGGAGCCGGCTCGAGGTCTCGCTGGCGCTGGAGGCGCCCCCCTTCACGGACGCCTGGCGCTCGGACGCCGAGGTCGTCGGCGAGCTGGCCACCGAGATCGACGAGGGGGCGCTGGTCGGCGGCTCCACCGCGGAGGCCGTCGACCGCGAGGCCGCCGTGACGACGCAGCTGGCCGTGCTGACGCCGCTGCTTCTCGTTGCCCTGCTCGTCGCCCTCACCGTGTGGCTCCGGTCCCTGCTCGCGTCGGTGGTGGTGGTCCTGAGCGCGTGCCTGAGCGCGGCGGCAGCGGTGGGCGCGACCGCGGTGGCCATGCCCGTCCTGGCCGGCTCCGGCGAGTCGTCCGCGGAGGTCCTCCTCTTCGGTGTGCTGTTCCTGGTGGCCTTCGGTGTCGACTACCTGGTGTTCCTCGTCGACGGGGTGCGCCGCTCCGGCCCGGGGCCGCATCCACAGCGGGTCGCCGACGGTCTCGCGTCCACGGGCCCGGTGATCAGCTCTGCCGGGCTGGTCCTGGCGTCGACGTTCGCGGTGCTGCTGTTCGTGCCGGAGGCCAACGTCCGGCAGGTCGGCCTCCTGGTGGCCGTCGGCGTCCTGGTGGACACGCTGGTCGTGCGCACGTTCCTGGTCCCACCGCTGTTGTCGTGGATCGGCGACCGCTGGGCCCGCGCTCGTGACCGGGGCGAGACACGCCCGGTGCGTCCCGTAGCAGGTCCACTCTCGTCGAGGGCCTGACCGCCCCGCCCGCGTCAGTGGTCGTGGTCCTCCGGCACCGCGCCGGCTTCCTCGCCCGGCTCGACCACGACGAGCTGGCCCATCATCCCCTGGTCCTCGTGCCGGAGCAGGTGGCAGTGGAACATGAACGGCAGGTCCGGATCGGTGTGGCCGGTGAACCGCACCAACAGGTCGACCTCGGCCCCGCTGGGCACGAACACGGTGTCCTTCCACCCCGCCAGCTCCGCCGGAGGGGGCGCGCCGTCGAGCCGCTCCACCACGAACTGGGTGCCGTGCACGTGGAAGTTGTGCGGCGACCCGTCCGCGTTGCGCACCGTCCACCGCTCGGTGGTGTCGACGGTGACGGTCTCGTCGATCCGGTCCATGTCCATCTGCTTGCCGTTGATGCTGGTCCCGGTGAGACGGAACGACCGCGTCCCGGTCACCTCGTCGGCGGAGAGGTCCGGCGCCGCCGCCAGCCGGCCCGGTACGCCGGGGGAGCGGGCGAGCTCGTCGGCGGCGCGCAGCTGCAGCACGTCGAACCGGTCCGACCCGCCCTGGAAGCGCCCGCCGCCGCGCTGGCCGGTCTCCTCGCTGCGCAGCACGGCGTCCTCACCCGGCTCCATCGTCACGACCACCTCGGCACGCTCGCCGGGAGACAGCCACAGCTCGTCGACCGGGGCGGGCGCGGGCAGCAGCCCGCCGTCGGAGGCGATGACGTCGAAGGAGCGGGCGTCGTCGAACCCGAACCGGTAGGTCCGCGCGGTGGACCCGTTGAGCAGCCGCAGCCGGACCCGCTCGGTCGTCACGTCGAAGTAGGGGCCGACCGTGCCGTTGACCAGGAGGGTGTCGCCGAGCAGGCCGATCCCCGAGAAGACCGACCCGTCCTCGTCGAGCCGGCCGCCGTCGAACCGCTTGTCCTGCACGATGACGGGCACGTCGTCGACGCCGTACTCGTGCGGCAGGGACTCCGCGACCTCGGCCTGCGCCGGGTCGTCGAGCAGGAACATCCCGGCCAGCCCGCGGTAGACGTGCCGGGCGGTCTCGCCGTGCGGGTGCGGGTGGTACCAGAGCGTCGCCGCCGGCTGGTCGATCTCCCACTCCGGCGTCCAGGTCTCGCCCGGGTCGACCGGCTGGTGGGGCCCGCCGTCCATGGCCGCCGGGAGGTGCATCCCGTGCCAGTGGACGGTGGAGGTCTCGTCGAGGCCGTTGTGCACCTCGACCCGGACCCGCTCCCCGCGCGCGGCGCGGAGCGTGGGCCCGAGGTAGGCGCCGTTGAAGCCCCAGGTGGGCGTCGGCCCGCCCCGGCCGAAGTCGCTGCTGCCCTCCTGCAGGTCCAGCGAGAACACCCGCGTCCCGCCCTCGACCCGCGACTCCGCCAGCGGTGGGACGTGGAGCGGCCGCGTGAACTCGACCTCGCCCACGGTGTCCACCGGCGCCCGGAGGAAGGACACGGCGACCCAGCCGAAGAAGCCGACCACCCCGACCAGGCACAGTGACAGGACCGCCACCAGGGCGAGCAGCCACCGCGGCAGCCGACGCCGGGCCCCGGGTCGGCCCCTCACTCGACCCGCACCGTGGGCATCGACCGGGTGAGCCACCGCGGGGCCCACCAGGCCCGCTCGCCCAGCAGGTGCAGGACGGCCGGCACCACCAGGCACCGGATCACCAGGGCGTCGAGCAGCACAGCGGTCGCCAGCCCCAGACCGAACTGCTGGAGCATCCGGTCGGGCGAGAACACGAACGCGCCGAAGACCACGATCATGATCGCCGCGGCCGCGGTGATCACCCCACCGGTCCGGGCCAGGCCCTCGCGCACCGCCAGGGCCGCGTCGCCCGTACGCCGCCACTCCTCGTGCATCCGGCTCACCAGGAACACCTCGTAGTCCATCGACAGCCCGAAGACGATCGCGAAGATCATCACCGGCACGAACGCCTCGACCGGACCCGGCTGGGCGAACCACCACCCCTCGTCGAAGACCAGCGTGATCACGCCGAGGGCCGCCCCGATCGAGAGCAGGTTGAGCAGCGCGGCCTTCACGGCGATCGCCACCGAGCCGAAGACCAGGAGCAGCAGCAGCGCCGAGAGCCCGACGACCACGCCGACGAACAGCGGGAACCGCTCCGCCACCGCGTCGGCGAAGTCCACGGTCGCCGCGGTCGCGCCGCCGACCACCGTGTCGGCGGGCAGGTCGCGGCGCAGCTGCTCGACCAGCTCCGCGGTCTCCTCGTCCTGCGGCGGGGTCGTCGGGACCGCCAGGCTGGTGAACAGCCGGCCGTCCGGGCTCGCCTGCGGCGGCGTCGCCGACGCGACCCCGTCGTGGTCGGCCAGCACGGCGTACGCCGTCTCGGCGGTCGCCAGGTCGCCCTCGGTGGCGACCACGAGCGGGCCGCTGGCGCCCGGCCCGAACCCGTCGGAGATGAGGTCGTAGGCCTGCCGGCTGGTCGTCGAGGGGTGGTCGTTGCCGGCGTCGGCGAGCCCGAGGTGCATGGACAGCGCAGGAACCGACAGCGCGCCGAGCACCACGACGGCAGCGACCAGCGGGAGGACCGGGCGGCGGGCGACCAGGTCCGCCCACGCCCGCCAGCGGCGCCCGGGCTCCCGGCCCTTGGCGGCCGCACGCTCGGCGCGGTGCCGGATCCGGCGTTCGAGCCGCGGCCCGAAGAGCGTGATCAGGCAGGGCAGCAGAGTGAGGGACGCGAGCATCGTCATCAGCACCGTGAGGGTGACGGCGAGGGCCAGTCCCTCCAGGGACGCCAGGCCCAGGGTGAGCAGGCCGAGGAGCGCGATCACCACCGTGGCGCCGGCGAAGAGGACCGACCGCCCCGCCGTGTCCAGGGCGGTGTCGGCGGCCTGCTCGCGGGTCGCGCCGTGCACCAGCTCGGAGCGGTAGCGGGCGAAGACCAGCAGCGCGTAGTCGATCCCGACGCCCAGCCCGACCAGCATCAGCACCGGCGGCGTGTAGTCGGGGATGGTCGCGAGGTGGGAGGTCAGCGCCACCACGCCGACCGTCGTGCCGACCGCGAAGACCGCGGTGATCAGCGGCAGCGACGCGGCGAGCAGCGACCCGAACAGGAACAGCAGGATGACCAGCGCCGCGAGCATCCCCGCGCCCTCGGCGCCGCCGGCCGCCTCGCTCTCGGCGATCTCCCGGATGAGGTCGCCGGTCGCCTCCACCCGGAGGTCGCCGGTCTCGAAGGACAGCGCGGTGTCCAGGATGTCCTGGGCCGACTCGGTCGGTACGTCGCCGCTCGGGCCGTCCAGCACGACCGTGACCAGCCCGAGGGTGCCGCCCTCGGTGACCGTGCCGCCGTCGGTGGACGGCGGCTGCACGACGGCCACGTGGTCCGGTCCCTCGAGCGCGGCGACCAGGTCCGTGACCGTGTCCTGATGCGCGTCGAGGCCGTCGGCTGACTGGACGACGACGGTCACGCTGTCGCCCTCCTGGGCGGGCGCGTGCTCGGCGTACCGGTCGAGGAGCTCCTGCGACTCGGTGCCGGGCAGGGAGAAGTCGTTGCGGTAGTCGTCGCCCACGACCGCCGCGGTCGCGGTGATGCCGAACAGCAGCAGCACCCAGCAGGCGACCGCGGTCCAGTGGTGGCGGCGGGACCAGGCGGACAGTCTGGTGAGGCGGGTCGGCATGGGTGCTCCTGATGCGTAGGCGGACGACATGTAGACAGACTTGTGTAGACAGACAACGCATAGACCGTAGATGAACTACGTGTAGGCTGTCTACATGAAGGCCGACGCCCTCCGCGGGCACCTCGACGCGATGATCCTGAGCACCGTCGAGGGCGGGCCGCTGCACGGCTACGCGATCATCGAGGCGCTGGCTGTACGCAGCGGGGGAGCGCTGGACCTGCCGACCGGCACCGTCTACCCGGCGCTGCGCCGGCTCGAGGCGGCCGGCTACCTGGCGAGCGCCTGGTCGAGCGACTCGGGCCGCAAGCGGCGTACCTACCGGCTGTCCCGCTCGGGGGCCAAGGCGCTGGCCGGGATGCGGGGGGAGTGGGAGAGCTTCGCCGAGGTCGTCACGAGCGTGCTGCGCCCGGCCCGCTGATGGTGACCGGATCTGGGGGACATCCCTGATGCGCGCGCTCCGTCCGGCCAGCACCATGGACGACATGGCCGACCCTCGTCCCGCCTACCTGGCGCGCCTGGACGCGGCACTGGTCGGGCCGGGCCGCACCCGCCGCAGCCTCGTGCAGGAGGCCTCCGACCACCTCGACGACGCGACCGCGGCCCTGGTCCGCGCTGGTTGGGACGAGGAGACCGCAGCCCGGCGGGCGGTCGCCGACTTCGGCACCGTCCCCGAGGTCGCGGCGTCGTTCCAGACCACGCTGGCGGTCGCCGCCTCCCGGCGTACGGCGTGGCTCCTGCTGCTGGTGCTCGGCTACCAGCCCTTCCTCTGGGACTCCGGCCTCGAGCTGGCCTCCGAGACGCACGCCGCGCGGCCGGACTGGTGGCTCGTCGGGGTGCTGGACGAACTCATCGAGATCGGCGGCGGACTCACCCTGCTCGGTGCGCTCGTCGCGCTGGTGCTCACCGGGGTCGGCAATCGGTGGCTGGCGGCCGGCCGGGTCACCGCCCGGCTGACCGCCGGCTTCACGCTGGCCGCCTGCGCGTTCGTGCCGCTGACCTGCGTGGCGATGACGCTGGCCGCGGGCGGCTGGACCCTGGGCTTCTGGGGGCTGGTGGTCGCGCTGATGATGCTGCCGCTCAGCGGGGTCGCGGTCTCGGCGCGCGGGACGCTCGCCGCCGCCTGAAGAAGAGACTGGTCGCGGGGGCCTTTGGCCTCTCGACGGACGCGGCGCTCGGGTGTGCGATGGAGGTGCGGGGAGGAGGCCTCCCATGAGATCGCACGCAGCCACGACGAGGAACGCGGCCGACGTCGCCTACCGGCGTGCGTTCCTCTCCCTCTTCCTGTTCGTGGTCTCCTTCGTCGCGTCGTTCGTCGTCGGCGAGGGGCTGCTCTCCCTGCTCGCGGACGACCCGGAGGAGCCGTCCTGGCAGGACGCCTCGGCGGCCGCACTGCCGGCGCTGGTCGTGTTCGCCCTGCCCGTCGTGGTCGTGTGGGGCTTCGCCCGCCGGGCCGTCCGCCTGGGGCGCCCGGATGCCAGGTCCGCGGTCCTGGTCGCCGTCCTGGTCGCCCTGGCGTTCGTCGCCATCAACCTCGCGGGACTGCTCGCGCAGGTCGTCCTCGGCTGAGTGGGGTCCGGCGCGTGGCGGTCTCGCGCCGGCCGTGCCCGGATACACGGTTCGAGGTGACTCCGCCGCGCTCGAGCGTGGCCGGTCCTCGCTCGACAGCGAACTGTGTATCCGTTCCCCGACCCGGCTGACGGGGACGAGCGCCAACCCGCCGGAGTGACCTCATCGGCGTACCACCCGGCCCTGTTTCCCCAGCAGCCGCACGAGTCGCGGAGCTGTCCACAGAACTGCCGCGACCCCCTTCCGCGATCACCACTCCCTGTCCTAGCGTCCGGTCCAGGCCCTACGCCTCGGGGGCCTGGCATCTCGGGAATCGGGGACGCGATGGCGATGACGCACGCCGGGGTCAGCGGCGGACCGGACGGACGGCTCCACGAGTCCGTGGTCGAGCAGCTCGACCAGCACGTGCGCTCGCTGGTCCGCCGGGAGGGCGTCGACCCGCAGCAGGACGTCCCAGTCGTACGCCGGATCGCCGAGACCGTCGTGCGCGACCACGACGAGCGCAGCCTCACCGGGGCGGTCGCCCCGGTGGCCGACGTCGAGTCGCTGGTCGGCGAGCTGGTCGCCCGGGTCGCCGGCTTCGGTCCCCTCCAGCCCTTCCTCGACGACCCCACCGTGGAAGAGGTCTGGATCAACGACCCGAGCCGGGTCTTCGTGGCCCGCAACGGCCGGCACGAGCTCACCAACCTGGTGCTGACCAAGGCGCAGGTGGACGAGCTCGTCGAGCGGATGCTCAAGAGCTCGGGCCGCCGCATCGACCTCAGCCGCCCGTTCGTCGACGCGATGCTGCCGGAGGGGCACCGGCTCCACGTGGTGCTGGAGGGCATCAGCCGGGGGTTCTCGGCGGTCAACATCCGCAAGTTCGTGCTCCGGGCGTCGGCCCTGCAGGACCTCGTCTCGCTGGGCAGCCTCAGCCCGCGCGCCGCGGCGTTCCTCGACGCGTCGGTCCGGGCCGGGCTCAACATCCTGGTGGCCGGGGGTACGCAGGCCGGGAAGACGACGTTCCTCAACTGCCTGGCCTCCTCGATCCCCGGCGGAGAGCGGGTCGTCAGCGCGGAGGAGGTCTTCGAGCTGCGGTTCCGGCACCCGGACTGGGTCGCGCTGCAGACCCGGCAGAGCGGGCTCGAGGGCACCGGCGCGATCCGGTTGCGCGACCTGGTCAAGGAGAGCCTGCGGATGCGGCCGAGTCGGGTGATCGTCGGAGAGGTGCGGTCCGAGGAGTGCCTGGACCTGCTGCTCGCGCTCAACGCAGGCCTACCCGGCATGTGCACGATCCACGCCAACAGCGCCCGCGAGGCCCTGGTCAAGGTGTGCACGCTGCCGCTGCTGGCGGGCGAGAACATCTCGGCGCGGTTCGTGGTGCCGACGGTCGCCGCCTCGGTCGACCTCGTCGTGCACCTCGGCATCGACGAGCACGGCGTACGCCGGGTCAACGAGGTGGTCGCGGTGCCCGGCCGGGTCGAGAACGACGTCATCGAGACCGAGCCGGTCTTCGTCCGCGAGGGCACGGAGCTCCGTCGGACCGGCGGGATGCCGCCGCGGGTCGAGCGGTTCACCCGCCTGGGCATCGACGTGCACGCGATCCTCACCGGGACTCGCCGGGGAGACGGCTGATGGGAGCGCTGGTCGGGCTGGGCGTCGGCTGCGGGCTGCTGCTCATCTGGTCGGCGTTCGCGCTGCCGCGGGGTGACCGGCCGGTCCCTCGCACGCCTGGGCGGACGGCCGAGCTGCTGGCCCGGGCCGGCATCGCCGACGTGTCCGTGACCGGGTTCGTGCTCCTCTGCGCGGTGACCGGCGTGGCCACGGCGTTCGTCATGCAGCTGGAGTCCGGGACCCCGCCGGTCGCCGTGGCCTTCGGCGCGATGGCGGCATGGCTGCCGGTCGCCACCGTGTCGTCGCGGGCGCGGCGCCGCCAGCGGGAGCTCGCGGAGGTGTGGCCCGAGGCCGTGGACAACCTGGTCTCGGCCGTCCGTGCCGGCATGTCCCTGCCCGACGCGCTGGCCGGTCTCGGCGTCCGCGGCCCCGAGCCGCTGCGCGCCGCGTTCGACCAGTTCGCGCTCGACTACCAGGTGACCGGCCGGTTCGGCGAGTCGCTCGACCGGCTCAAGGACCGCCTCGCCGACCCGGTGGGCGACCGGGTCGTGGAGGGGCTCCGGGTCGCCCGCGAGGTCGGTGGCGGCGAGCTCGGCCGCCTGCTCCGCAACCTGTCCGGCTACCTCCGCGAGGACGTGCGCACCCGCTCCGAGCTGGAGTCCCGGCAGGCCTGGACGGTCAACGGGGCCAGGCTGGCCGTGGCCGCTCCGTGGCTGGTGCTGCTCTTCATGTCCTTCCAGTCCGAGGTCGTCCACCGCTACGCGTCGGCGGGCGGGGTGCTCGTCCTCGCGGTCGGTGCCGGGCTGTGCCTGGTCGCCTACCGGCTGATGATGCGGATCGGCCGGCTCCCGGTCGAGAGGCGGATCCTGTCGTGATGCTCGGTGCCTGGGGCGGGTTGCTCGGCGGCACGGCCGCCCTCGGTGTCGTGCTGGTGGCGGTGTGGCTCCGTGCCTCCCGCCGTCCGGCACTGGCCGACCGGGTCCTGCCCTACCTAAGGGACGTGCCGAGGGTGGGCGACGTGCCCTCCCCGGTGCACCAGGGGCCCTCCACCTCTCCGGTGTCCGCTGCCGCCGGGGTCTTCGGGCCGCTGCTGGCGGCCGCGGCCGACGGCGTCGAGCGGGTGCTCGGTGGTGCGGCCTCGGTCCGCCGGCGCCTCGAGCGCGCCGACCTCGACCTCACCGTCCACGACCTGCGCGTGCAGCAGGTGCTCTGGGGACTCGGCGGCTTCGCCGTGGCCGCGGCCTACTCGCTGCTCAAGGCCCTCAGCGAGCCCGGGTCGGTCGTCGCCGCGGTGCTGCTCTGCCTGTCCGGGTTGGTCGTCGGCGTCCTGGCCCGTGACAACCACCTCAGTGGCCAGGCGAAGCAGCGTGAGCGACAGATCCTGGCTGAGTTCCCGACGGTGGCCGAGCTGCTCGCGCTCGCCGTCGCGGCCGGTGAGAGCCCGGTCGCGGCACTGGACCGCGTCGTACGCCGCAGCGGCGGCGCGTTGTCGGCCGACCTGGCCCGGGTGCTGGCCGACGTCCGCACCGGCGAGCCCGTGGGCGCGGCGTTCGACCGGATGGCCGCCCGCACCGGCCTGCCGTTGGTCTCCCGTTTCGCGCAGGGCGTCGCCGTCGCCGTCGAACGGGGCACGCCACTGGCCGACGTCCTGCACGCCCAGGCCGCTGACGTCCGCGAGGCCGGACGCCGCGAGCTCATCGAGGTGGCCGCGCGCCGCGAGGTGCTGATGATGGTGCCGGTGGTGTTCCTCGTCCTCCCGGTGACGGTCCTGTTCGCCTTCTGGCCAGGCGTCGTGGGCCTCTCCCTGACCACTCCCTGACAACCCTCCCCACCGAAAGGTCACGACGATGCCACGCCACCTCTACCCAGTGCTCCACCTGATCCTGGCCCTGCGGTTCGACCGCGGCCGGCGCGACGACCGGGGCGACGTGCCGGGCTGGGTGCTCGTGACCGTGATGACCGCGGGCATGGTGGCGGTCATCTGGGGCGTCGCCGAGGAGCAGCTGCGCTCGATGCTCACCACCGCGCTCAACCAGGTGCGCTGAGCCGCCCGTGCGCTCGGCCCGCTCCGAGCGGGGAGCGGCGATCGTCGACATCGTCCTGGTGCTCGTCGTCCTCGTCCCGCTCTTCCTCGGGATCCTCCAGGTGGGGCTGGTCATGTTCGTGCGCAACACGATGGCCTCGGCCGCGGCGGAGGGCGCTCGCCTCGCGGCCACCTCCGACCGCGGGCCCGCCGAGGGCGAGGCACTGACCCGCGAGCAGATCGCGGGCGTGGTCTCCGGGCGGTTCGCCCGGGACGTCGAGGTGCGGCAGGTGATGGTGGACGGGGCCCCGGGCATCGAGGTGGTGGTGCGGGCCACCGTGCCGGCGCTCGGCATCGGCGGGCCCGGCGTCGAACTCGAGGTCACCGGGCACGCGGTGGAGGAGGCCCCGTGACCGCCATGCGCCGCCGCCGCGACGAGCGGGGCAGCGCGCTCGTCGAGCTGACCTGGCTCGGGCTGCTCCTGCTGGTGCCGATGCTGTGGATCCTCGTCAGCGTCTTCGAGGTCCAGCAGGGCGCGCTCGGGGTGAGCAGCGCGGCCCGGTCGGCCGGTCGTGCCTACGCCTTGGCCCCCAACGACGCCGTCGGCCGGGCGCGGGCGGAGGCGGCGGTGCGCCTGGCGTTGGACGACCAGGGGCTCGAGGGCGAGCCGTTCACGGTGCAGGTCAGCTGCGAGCCGTACCCGGCCGACTGCCACAGCGGTACGTCGGTCATCACCGTCCGGGTCGCCACCCAGGTCCAGATCCCGGTGCTCCCGGAGGCCCTCGGCGGCGACGCGCCGGCGTTCGCCCTGGACGCGACGCACACGGTGCCGATCGGCCAGTACCAGGAGGTGGACCGTGCCGCACCGTGACGAGCGCGGCCAGGCCACGGTGCTGATCGTCGGGTTCGCGGCGGTCCTGGCGATGACGATCGCGCTGGTCGTCGACGCGACCGCCGCCTACCTCCAGCGTCAGGGTCTCAACACGCTCGCCGACGGCGCTGCCCTGCGTGGGGCGGATCTCGGCGCGACCGGCAGGGACGTCTACGAGGGCGGCGTACCCGAGCAGCGCCTCGAGCTGACCGCTGCCCAGGCGCGTCAGGCCGTGGGTGGCTACCTGCGTGACACGGGCGCGTTCGCGCGCTATCCCGGACTGTCCTACCAGGTCCGGGTCGACCCGGCGACGCAGCGGATCGAGGTGTCGCTCAGCGCCCCGCTCGACCTGCCGCTGACCATCCCAGGCTCTCCCGAGCGGGCCACGATCGGCGCCACCGGGTCGGCCGTCGTGGGCGTCGACGCGGACTAGGCCACCCCGAAGGGTGACCTAGGAAATCCCTGAAACCGCCGCGGGACCAAGTGAGGCCGCCCTATCTTCGACGGCGGAGAGGGAGCACAACTTCACATCGCACCACCCCTGATCGGCGGGATTCCCCCCGACCCAACGCTCTAGGAGCCCCCAGATGCCTCCCCTCTCCAAGGGTGCGCTTCGCGCACCCCTCGCTGCCGCCACCGCGGCGGCCCTCACCCTGGCCCTGCCGGCCGGGCTCGCCCACGGGGCGCCGCTGCCGGCGACGTACGACGCCGCCGCGCACGGCGACATCGTCAACCTGACCGCCTCGGTCGCCGGCCAGTCGCTGGCCGAGGTCACCGTCGGGCACAGCCGCGCGGTCACCGACTCCGACGGGACGCCGCGCTCGCTCGGCGAGAGCGCCAACCTCGACCTGGTCCTCGGCGGGTTCCCCGGCTCGGTCGACGACGAGACGGCGCAGGCCCCGCCGTCGTCCGACCCGCCGCCGGCCACGCTGGTCGACGTCCCGCTCGGACCGGTGGCCGACATCGGTGACATCACCGGCGACGTCGCGGCCTTCTGGGCCGGGGACGACGCCTGCGTGACGGCCGTCGACGGCACCCGGGTGGTCAACTCGGCCACCACCACCCTGGCCGGCATGACGGTCGCGGACATCCCGGCCGTCGGTGCCGCCGCCGAGGTGCTCGCCTCGGTGAGCGACTCGCGGACCTCGCTGGTCGACCAGGCCGGCACCGGGGCGGAGGTCGTCTCGACGGTCACCACCTCGATCGGCGACGTCCGGCTGCTCGGCGGCCTGGTCGTGATCGAGGTGACCGACCCCGTCGTCCTCACCGCGACGTCGGACGGCACCACCACCAGCGTCGACTACTCCGACCCGGTCATCACGGTCACCGTCGCCGGTGGCGAGCCGACGGTCATCCCGCTGGACGGCCAGGACGAGACGGTCCCGGTCAACCTGGGACTCCTCACCGTGGACCTGGCGGTCCGCGCGTACCAGCCCGACGACACCAGCTCCGGGGCCACCGCGACCGGCTACCTCGAGGCGGTGCTCGCGGTCGACCTGACCGTCGACTCGGTCGGCGGGGAGCTCGCCGACGTGCACCTGCGGCTCGGCGAGATGACCGCGACCGCCACCTCTCCCGCGGGCGGGGTGGAGTGCCCGGCCGACCCGACCGACAGCGACGACGACGGCCTCACCGACGAGGAGGAGGCGGAGATCGGGACCGACCCGCAGGACCCCGACACGGACAACGACGGGCTCTCCGACGGCGACGAGGTCAACACCCACACGACCGACCCGCTCGACCCGGACACCGACGACGGTGGCGTCACCGACGGCGCCGAGGTCGACCACGGCACCGACCCGCTGAACGGCGCGGACGACCTGCCCGGGACCGGTGACGCCGACGGTGACGGCCTGACCGACGTGGAGGAGGGCGAGCTGGGGACCGACCCCAACGACCCCGACACCGACGACGACGGACTGTCCGACGGTGCGGAGGTCAACACCTACGGCACCGACCCGCTGGACGCGGACACCGACGACGGTGGCGTCACCGACGGCGCCGAGGTCGGCAACGGCACCGACCCGCTGGACGGCGAGGACGACGTACCCGGCACGGGCGACACCGACGGCG
>SXGU01233505.1_pt1 | contig 28450 bp, 24 predicted proteins | sample 3174531 | NCBI WGS metagenome assembly SXGU01 (sample SAMN11356863, study PRJNA531348) | freshwater metagenome | isolation source: freshwater sample F1-140 | place: China: Fuxian Lake, Yuxi | collected 2017-12-25 | reverse complement strand
CTGAGCAATTTACAGGTATGCAAGGAAAATACGTAGATGTTAAAGATACTGTTCGTGGTTTTAAAGAAATTCTTGAAGGCAAGTACGATTCTTTACCGGAACAGGCATTCTACATGGTAGGAACAATTGAAGAAGCTGTAGAAAAAGCAAAAAAATTGAATGCTTAATATGTTAATTTTGTAAGGTGAAAATTTATGTTTAAATTGACTTTAGTAACTCCAGAAAAAAGAGTAGTGATTTCTCAAGAAATTGATGAAGCAACTGTTCCTGCATTTAAAGGTGAATTAAATATTCTTCCTGGACATGCACCATTAATTACTACACTTGTACCTGGAGTTATAAAGTACAAAATTAAAGGTGGAAAAGATTTTAAAGCTTCAATCAGCTGGGGATATTTAAATGTATCTCCAGAAGGTCTAAATGTTTTAGCAGAAACGGTAGAGACTCAAGACGAAATTAATTTTGCAGAGTCTAAAGCTGAAGTTAAAAATATTGAAAAAAGATTAACTACTGAAACTGTTGATGATGAAACATATAGACACCTTCAAGAAAAACTTGCCCATGAAAAAGCAAGACAATTACTTGAAAACTTAAAATAGAAAATCAAAATTTATTTCCTAAATAAAAATTAAATTTAAAATAAAAAACCCAGCTATAATTTATAACTGGGTTTTTTATTTTTTAACATCTTAATATTTATAATTCTAAAGTTTTTACCAATTTTGAAGTTTAGGATTTCGATTTAATCCTGGTTTGAATGCATTTTTAGAGTAAGAATCAGGATCAACTTCTCTATTGGTAAATGGTGGAAATTTTGCATCTGGTTTTCCTAAGAAAATAGTTACCCAACTACCACTAAAGTTTAAAACAGCAGTTTCATTATTTGGGTCATAATTTAACAGATCTAAATCTTTTAAAGTATAGGTCTCTTCTGATAGACTATTTGATTTTGGCGCAGAAAGATCTTTTGAGCTAACAGAAGTTAGCTGAACTCTGTCTATATTTGAATTTGCAGGAACTACAACATCTCCTCCACCGGCCTGTTCACTAAATTTAGCATTGCCTATAACCACTGCATACATTCCAGGTTTTGGATATACGCCATGGGAACCATGGGCAATAAATGCTCTTGGTCTAATATTATCTGTTTTTACTTCGGAAAATTGTAACATTTCATCCCACGGAACCTCAACTGCACCACCCTCCCACTTGAGTTTAACTGACTCAGACGAATCTAAAAAAGCCATTGTTTGATCTGGTAAATGAGCGCCATATATTACACTTTGGGGAATAAAATTTTTATTTGTCAGTTTTAATTTCACGGTTATGCTCTCGCGATCAAAAGCATGAGCGGCAATACCAGTTAGCCCTTGAGTTTTTACATCATCACCACCTTTAGAATCATATGGATATAAGAAGTGATAATTTAAATAAAATATGTCTTTGGAAGTATGGCTTGGAATTATGGAATAATATACTACTGGTTTAGATAAATCTGATGATCTTTCAGCTCCATCACCATAGCGAACACTAAGTGCTCCTGGTCCACTTAAACTAAGAGACCCCTGATACCCAGCGCTCATTAATAAATCTCTGCTACCAAAGTTTTTCATCATATTAAAAATTTCGCTAAAATCATAAATTTGATCAAACTTATAATCAGAGTCACTATGCTTATTTGATAGTGTCATCTTTTCTTTATCAAGATCTTTCAACACATTAACTTTGTTAAAAATATAATTCAATGAAGATGGAAAATATTGTTCATCCGGTGCAAAGTGAAGTATAGGTGCAAATTGCTTTGCAAGAGAGCTAATATCAAATGACGATAACAATTGTCTATCATTCTTAGAGTAAACAAAAACATCTTGGTTCCAGCAATTATATTCTTCGTAATATTCTCCGGTATTATCTTCCTTTGGAGTTATGCTATCATCCATATCCAACTTTCCTGAAGCGCAGTATATAGCAACATGATATGATCCAGTTTTATTAAAAAAATCTGGTTTAATTTTAATAATCCTTTTATCTTTAGTTTTTATTTCAGAGTTTGTAACCTCAACTTCGTTACCACCAATAGAACTTACAAATGATAACGTAAATGATGTAGGAATGTTTCCGTCATTACCAACTCCTGTAGCCTGATCATAGTTATCACCTAGAGCAAAAGGCATATCACCCAATTTAATAGTTAATCCGGAATTATCATTACTTAAAATTTGAAATGGAGGAAGATGAGTTTTTTCGTATTGAAATCTTGTAAACTCTTTTCCAGCGAACACCGATTGATTTAAAAACAATAGAAGTGTTGTTAGAGATAATGTAAAATTTGAAGATACTTTTTTAGTAAATAAATTTTGTTTCATTAGTATACTCCTAGATGTATAAATCATTTTTAATAATTTATAATATATATCGATAAACAGAGATTGTTTCTACTGTAATGTTTTAGTCAAAGGGACGATAAGTGTTACTTTTTGGACGATTTAATCAAATTAAAAATCTAAATTGAAATTTCATTTTGCTAAAGTTAGAATGTAAAAAATTTTACAATGTGTAAATAAATTGATTCAATTTATAAGGAGCGGTTAATGAAAATATTTATTAAACTTTTATTTCCTATAGTTTTTAGTTTAAATTTGTTTGCGGATGTTAAGCTGACCGGAAATAACTGGGTACACATTGCGGAAAATAGTTTTTCACCACCAACTCCCGACACAATTGATCAGTATAATATTACAATGAGTTGTGAGCCAGAGTATATATATGATACTGATGGAAAAATAAAAGCAGAAACAATATGTTTAGAAATAAGTGCTGAACGAATCATTGGTGAAGACGGTTTTATTTCAATCAAGCTTGGAAATTCAGATATTTTATTTAATTTAAAAGGATCGCCTGTTGAGCATCATATATTTTATAAAAATAGCAAAGTTGTAAATATGGAAAAATATTCAAAAGCAATTAGTGAAGCAATTAGTGAGGTAGAAGTTACTATTCGAACAATTCCTACTTATCATTCAAAAATCTGTAGCACCCAATTCGTAGCTTCTCAAGTGGAGCTACATACAAAAGCTTATGAAAAATGTGAAGAAGCTGTTGCGGAAAAAAAATTTGATTCAAATGGCTTGAGTTGGACTAAGTAAGAATCAGAATAATAATTTTAAATTAAACATGGGCTAATTTTTTTAGATAATCTAATTCATCATAAATATTTTGAATTGATTGATTGTTCATGCGAATAATCAATCGATTATCAGGAGCTAAACTATATTTTTTGTTTTCTCTCATTGCTAATGAAATTGCTGTTTCTGGTTTAAGTGGAGTATTCTCACTAAAAGAAAGAGAGAGAGTTTTTAAACCAGTACTTAAATCTTTAACACCCAACTGTTTACACTCATATCGCAATAGCATTATACCCATTAAATTTAAAACTTGTTCTGGTAGAGGACCAAACTGATCTTTTAATTCGTCTTCAATATCACTTAAATCATTTTGACTTGTGATATTTGAAAGAGCTTTATAATAACCAAGACGTAAGCGAATATCAGCAATATATTGATCAGGAATTAATGCAGGAATTTTTAAATTAATTTCAGGATCCAAATCCATATTCGAGCTTGTTTCGCCTTTAGCATCTCGGAGAGCATCGTTTAGCAGATCCATATATAAATCATAACCAACTAAGTTGATATGGCCTGATTGTTCTTCACCTAAAATGTTTCCAGCGCCACGCATTTCTAAATCATGTTGAGCGATTCGCAGGCCACTACCCAAGGCCGTATTTTCTTGAATGACACGTAAACGCTCTTGCGCATCCTTATCAATACTTTTACCCTTTGGAATTAATAAATAACAATAAGCCCTTTGTTTTGAGCGCCCAACTCGTCCCCGCAATTGATACAGTTGTGATAATCCCAACTGGTGAGCTTGATCAATAAAAATTGTATTAGCTCTCGATACATCCATGCCCGACTCAACAATTGTTGTACTCAGTAATACATCAATATCGTGATTGAAAAATGCAACCATGGTTTCCTCAAGTTGATCTTCTTCCATTTGGCCGTGGGCTACTTTTATCCTTGCTTCAGGTACGAGCTGACGAAGCTCATCACAAAGAGAATAAATACTTTGAACGCGGTTATGGATAAAATAAACTTGTCCACCCCTTTGAATTTCTGCAAGTATAGCTTTTCGAATAGTTTCACTTTCAAACTTACAGGTGAACGTTCGAGTAGGCAGTCGGTCTACAGGAGGAGTAGTAATAAAACTTAAATCACGAATTCCAACTAAGCTCATATTTAATGTTCTTGGAATTGGCGTTGCAGATAGAGTTAAGGTATCAACATTAGTTTTAATCTTTTTTAGTCGTTCTTTATGAACAACACCAAATCGCTGTTCTTCATCTATAATTAATAAGCCTAAATTTTTATATAAAACATCTTTTGATAAAAGCCTGTGAGTGCCAACAATAATATCAACACGACCATCTTTTAAATCTTGCAATGTTTTTTTAACTTCTGCTGGAGTTAAAAAACGATTTAAAGCACGAATCTCAACAGGCCAGCCTGAAAATCTTTTTCGCAAAGTTTCTAAGTGTTGAAATGAAAGAACTGTTGTTGGAGCCAAAAGTGCAACTTGTTTGTGATCTTGAATAGCTTTGAAAGCTGCACGCATGGCAACTTCTGTTTTTCCAAATCCAACATCTCCACAGACCAAACGATCCATGGGGCGTGGGCCGGTCATGTCTTTAATAATATCTTTAATAGCTCGAAGCTGATCGTCGGTTTCATCGTATGGAAACCCGCCCTCAAAAGATTTATAATCATTATCTATAGCACTAAATGGGGGGCGTGTAAGTTGAGATCTCTGTGCATATAAATTTAATAGTTCAGAAGCTACATCTTTTAGATGACTTTTAACTTTAACTTTTGCTTTTTCCCAACTTGTTCCACCTAGTTTATCCAAGCCAACATGAGCGGCAGCTGCCGAAGCGTATTTTTGAATTTGGCCAACTCGATACACAGGGAGATACAATTTATTTTTATCTTTATAGGAGAGTTGAAGAAATTCTGATTCAACTCCATTTACCAACATTTTTTTAAGCCCTTCATATTGACCAATTCCGTGTTTGATATGGACAATGAAGTCGCCGACAACAAGATCGCCAAAATTTAATTTTTCGACTTGTTTTTGAAATTCTTTTTCTGCTTGATTAGATTTGAGTCTTGATTTTTTTCCAAAAAAATCTTCATCACGTAAATATATTATTTTTTCTTCGGCTAAACGAATGCTTTCATCTAAATATAATGGTAAAACATGAAATAAATTTAAATTTCGATTTTGTTGCGAGCTCCATTCATCAAGTAAAAACTCATCATCATTAGTGATAGAACAATCAAAATTCATTTTATCTAAAATAATTTTTACTCTTTCACTTTGTTGATGGTTTCTGGAGAAAATAAAAATATGGTAGCCCTCTTTTTTCCAAGAAGTGAGTTTGCTAGTCGCTTTCTTTAGCTTTTCATCACTTGCTAGATTATTTGCATCCAAAGAAAAAATATTTGAGAAGTCAAGAGTGCTAAAACTTTTATAGGTTATCACTTCATGAGATTTCTGAGAAGAAGATAAATTAAAACTATCATTCGAAAGATCGTAATTATTTTGCAAAGAAAAATCTTCATGTATATTTATTTTACTCGATTTAATGAGTCTGCCACCTTCTGGGTATGGAAGAGACTCTATAGACTCTGTTGTTTCAAAAATATCTTTATAGTCTGGCCTGATTGCAACTGATTCAGCTTTTTCAAAATCAATTTTCATTTCAGAAACAAGCAAATCAAATTGTCTTGATAGCTCCACTGGGTCATATAACCACACATTTAATGGACTTGAAAAGTGATCCAGTGGTGAAGAGAGTTTTTCATAGAAGAAGGGGAGCATAAAATCTATACCAGGAAAATAGGACTTTCTGGAAATTGAACGAACTATATCTTCAATTTCGTCTAAAACAACAGGGCGCCCCTGAGCAGATTTTTTAAATTTAAATATAACTTTTTCTAAATTGTCATCACTGTATAACACTTCATGGGAAGGAATAATTTGAATTAGCGAGGTATTTCGAATTGTGCGTTGAGTTTCTGGTGAAAAAAATCTCATTGATTCTACCATGTCACCAAATAATTCAATTCGAACTGGGAAATCATGTGCGGGAGAAAAAATATCTATAATTCCTCCGCGAACAGAAAACATACCCTGATCTTCGGCAAGGGGCGAGAGTTGATATCCTAGTTCGATAAGCTTTTTCGAAAGATCGGAGGGTATTTCGTCACCCTCTCTTATTACAAATGAATGACTACTTAAAAAATTAAACGGCACTGACTTTTGTAAAAGCGATTGAATTGGTGCTAAAAAAATTTCGCCAGGCTTAGCGTGTTGAGCTTGATTGAAAAAACGAATACGATTTTTTGATACCTGTTCATTAGGTAGTAAAGTTGAATAGGGTGACACGTCATGGTGTGATAAAATTGAAGATGAATATGGACAATGGAAAGATTTTAACTTTTTATTAAACGACTCTGCCTCTTCAAGAGATGGAAGGACAACTAGGTGCGGCAAATCATTCACGTTTTTAGAATATGACTGTGAAAATAAATGTGCTAAACAAAATGATGAAGATAGACCTATGAGTTCAAAAGAACGATTCGAAGTTGTTTGTGAATTTGCAAATGCGCGATCAAGTATTGTTTCTAATCTTGTATTGAGGTGAGATAGTTTCATTGTCTTTTGAATTACCATAGATTAATGCAAACAGTACAGAGAAATAGATTGTTAGGTTTAATCCGTTACGTAAGGAGTAGGAAATGCCATTGGGTGGAGTGATATTTTTAATAATATTTATATCTTTATTTGGAATGCTGCTGTTGTTTCTTGCACGAAAAATTGGTGGTCGAATGAATAAACCCAGTGCTGTTAAGTCTGCTCCCTATGAGTGTGGGATTCTTGGAGTTGAAAAGGCAGACACTAAAGTTTCTGTAAAATTTTATCTCACAGCAATTCTTTTTATCTTATTTGATATCGAAATTATTTTTATGTACCCATGGGCTCTCACGTTCAAAGATTTTTTAAATAAATCAGAAGGTTGGTATATATTGTCTGCCATGTTTGTTTTTATAATTCTTTTTATTTACGGGTTATTTTGGGAAGTAAAATCTAAAGCGCTGGATTGGGAATAGGAGATTTTAATGGGTGGGGATGTTTTAGAAATCACAATTAATTGTATAAAATTGGTTTTGATTTTTTTAATGATGGTGCAAGCAGTTCCAATTTTGGTATGGGTTGAAAGACGTGGTTCAGCGTTTATTCAAAATAGATTTGGTCCAAATAGAGTTGGTCCACTGGGCTTAATGCAGCTTTTGGCAGATGCAGTTAAATTCTTAAATAAAGAAGATTTTATTCCTGAAAAAGGTGTTAAGTTTTTGTATTTGGCGGCACCTGTTGTGGCACTTATTCCTGGTGCCGTAGCTCTTTCGGCAATTCCACTTTCTACCCCTTTACTAATTGATACATTTCAGGCCTTTGGTCAAACCTGGGGTCCATATAAAATATTATTTCAAGGTTATGAAATTGGCGTTGGAATTGTTTTTGTATTAGGGATCTCATCCTTAGCAACCTATGGGATATTAATGGCAGGCTGGGGTTCTGGTAATAAATATTCTTTACTTGGGGCACTTAGGGCAAGTGCGCAAATGGTTAGTTATGAACTTGCAATGGGATTATCAATAGTTGGTGTTCTGCTTTTACAGGGTAGTTTTAATTTTCAAGAAATAATTAATAATCAATTAATGGAATTAAATTTTCAATTTTTTCAAAATACAGTGACTGTGCCTTGGCTTCCGAACTGGGGTATTTTTTATCAACCTATCGGGGCTTTTATATTTTTTGTTTCTGCTTTTGCGGAGAGTAATAGATTACCTTTCGACTTAGCGGAGGGCGAAGCTGAGTTAGTGGCTGGATTTCACGTCGAATATGGCGGATTTAAAATGCTTTTATTTTTTATCGGTGAATATGGTCATATGATGGTTGGTTCAGCGGTATTTATAACGTTCTTTTTGGGTGGTTATGCTTTACCTATTTCATTCATGACCCCTGAATATTTTCAAAACTTATTTACGGGACTTGGTTATTCGACGGCAATGACAAGTCTATTTACGGCATTGATATTTTTTGCTTCATTTTCTGTAAAGCTAATTTTATTGTTGTGGATTTTTGTATGGGTACGATGGACCTTGCCTCGATTTCGCTACGATCAGTTAATGGATTTGGGTTGGAAAACGATGTTGCCCTGGGCCTTAGTTAATACAATAGTCACAGCTCTAGTAATGCAACTTGTTAGAATGAGTATATAAATTTAAAACAAAAGAGGTGGAACTTGTCTCCTGATGCAATTTTATTTTGGTTTTTAGCACTTGTCATTTTTAGTTCTGCGGTTGGAGTGGTAGCTTTTGCTAACCCGATCTTTTCATCCCTTTGTCTAGTAATGACAATGATTGGTGCCGCTGCAATTTTTTCTACATTAAATGCTTTTTTCTTATCTGGAGTTCAACTTATTGTTTATGCCGGAGCGGTAACTGTATTATTTGTTATGGTTATCATGCTCTTTGATTTAAAAAATGAACTAAAAGCATTTACAAAAGGTGTTTTCACTGGTGGTTTAAAATTAATGTTAGCTGGACTTTTTGCTGGTCTGGTAGCGGGTGCAATTTATATGTCAATTGATATGTATCAAGCGACCCCTGTGAAATCAGTATTATTAAATACTGATGGAGTGACCTCGACAAAAGCTCTGGGAACAATGCTATTTACAAAATATAATTTTGAATTTGAAATTTTGGGCCTCTTACTTTTGGTAATTGCAATTGGTGTAGTGGCCCTTTCTCGAAGCAAAGGGGGAACGCATGCAAAGCATAATTGAACCTAGTCTAGCTCATTATTTAATTTTATCTGCAATTATTTTTAGTTTGGGAATTATAGGTGTTCTGCTAAGAAAAAATACAATAGTAATCTTAATGTGCATTGAATTAATGTTGAACGCAGTAAATATAACTTTTGTTGCTTTCAGTAAATACCTTGGCTTAATTGAAGGCCAAATAATGGTGTTTTTTGTTATGACAATTGCTGCGGCAGAGGCGGCAGTGGGATTGGCAATCGCAGTTTCAATTTTTAAAAAATTTAGAGAAATCAATATTCGATTTTTTGAACACTTAAAGGGTTAAGGATAAAAGGACATCACCATGATTAATGAAAATTTTCTTGTTGCGGCTTTAATTTTATCTCCACTCATTGGATTTTTAATAAATGGATTTAGAGTTAACAAACATGGGTACAAACTAGCGGGCTCAATAGCTACTTTAGCAGTACTTATTTCTTTTGCATGTTCAGTTACTTTATTTATAAATTTATTAGAGCTACCACCAGAGAATAGAAGCATTAGCGTAAGCTTTTTTGATTGGATCAAGGTTGGTTCATTTAAAGCCGATTTTGCATTTGTTGTAGATCAAATCAGTGGAATTATGATTTTGATTATTACCGGTGTGGGTTCCTTGATTCACTTATTTAGTATCGAATACATGCATCATGATAAGGGTGTAGCAAAATATTTTTCATACTTAAATCTATTTGTGTTTAATATGTTGCTACTTGTGCTTGGTAGCAATTTATTAGTGATGTTTGCAGGCTGGGAAGGTGTCGGACTTTGTTCTTATTTACTAATAGGTTTTTGGTTTAGTGACGAAGCTAAAGCGGCCGCCGGCATGAAGGCATTTATAACTAACAGAGTGGGGGATGCAGCATTTTTACTGGGACTTTTCACTCTATTTGTGACCTTTGGTACAATAAGTTTTAGCGAAATTAATACATTGGTTCCAAAGGTTGCTGAGATGACTTGGTTGAGTCCATTGACTATGGCCTGCTTATTACTATTTGTTGGGGCAACAGGTAAATCTGCTCAAATCCCATTGTATGTATGGCTTCCAGACGCCATGGCAGGTCCAACACCTGTTTCAGCACTTATCCATGCGGCAACTATGGTTACGGCCGGTGTATATATGATTATAAGACTTAACCCCTTATTTATGGCGGCCCCTAATGCAATGATGGTTATTGCTGTTATTGGTGCAGCTACGGCAGTGATTGCTGCTTCAATTGGGATCACTCAAACAGATATTAAAAAAGTTTTAGCTTACTCAACAGTATCTCAACTAGGATATATGTTTTTAGGAGTGGGTGTTGGAGCATTTGGAGCAGCCATGTTTCATTTAATGACCCATGCATTTTTTAAAGCATTAATGTTTTTGGGATCTGGTTCAGTTATCCACGCAATGCATGAAGAGCAAGATATTCGTAAAATGGGTGGATTAAGAAAGTATATGCCTATAACTCATTTAACTTTTATTTTTGGATGGCTTGCGATCATTGGGACCCCTGGCTTCTCTGGTTTTTTCTCAAAAGATGAAATACTTTGGATGGCATACCACTCACCACTTGGGCACAAGTGGTTGTGGGCAGCGGGAGCTTTGGGTGCCACGATGACTGCTTTTTATATGACTCGCTTAATGGCATTAACATTTTGGGGAGAAAGTCGAGTGTCACCCAAGGTTCACCCCCATGAGTCTCCATGGATGATGACTTTACCACTTATTATACTAGGCATACTTTCAGTAGTGGGTGGATGGATTGGAATTCCACATGTTATAAGTGAGATTTTGCCTTGGCATCCCCACAACTATTGGGAGCATTGGTTAGCTCCCAAATTAACAGAAATTCCTAACTTACTTGCAGGAGATCCCTCTGAAGAGTGGTCTTTAATGGCAACCTCAGTTGGTTTAGCTTTTGTTTCAGCAATTTTTGCTTTTAATATGTATGCAAAAAAGTCGGATCTTCCTGAGGCATTATCAAAATCATTTGCACCTCTTCATAAATTATTAAATGGAAAATATTTTGTTGATGAAATTTATGGTGCAACTATCATTCAACCTTTAATTCAATTTAGTAAAAATTTATGGATGTATGTTGATGTTTTATTCATCGATAAATGCACCTACTGGATTACAGATGTTGTAAAAGGTGGTGGCCAAATGATTAGGTCTTTACAAAATGGTAACCTTCAACAATACGCTATGTACATGGCCATAGGAATAGTTGTTGTTCTTTCATATATATTAATGAGGTAGTTGAATATGTTAAGTCTTCTTCTTTTCTTACCCCTTGTATTTGCGATTATAGTTTTAGTTTGGCAAAATAATAGAACGCTCAGACATTTAGCTTTAGGGTTCTCATTAATTGAATTCGTAGCAAGCTTAACTATTTTTTCAATCTTTGATCCAACAACTCCAAAAATTCAAATGATAGAAAAATATCCTTGGATAGAGAGATTTGGAATTTCGTATTTTCTTGGTATTGATGGGATATCCATATGGTTGGTTTTGCTAACCACCTTCTTGTTACCAGTAGTTATTTTGGCGAGCTGGAAATCAATAGAAACAAAAGTTAAAGGCTTTCACGTTTCGCTTTTTGTTTTACAGACAGCCATGCTTGGAACTTTCTTGGCACTTGATGGAATTTTCTTTTATTTGTTTTGGGAATTATCACTTGTACCAATGTATTTTATGATTGGTATTTGGGGTGGACAACGAAGAATATATGCCACTGTTAAATTTTTTATTTTTACAATGGTTGGATCTGTATTGATGTTGGTAGCCATTATTTACTTAATGCTTTTAACAAAAGAATCAACTGGACAAATGAGTGCTAGTTTGATGGATTTTTATAAATTACAACTTCCCTTTGTTGCTGGGGATTTCTTTACTCCTCAAACACTAATGTTTTTTGCATTTGCTTTAGCATTTGCAATTAAGGTTCCTGTTTTTCCATTTCACACTTGGTTACCAGATGCTCACGTTGAAGCTCCTACTCCTGGATCTGTAATATTAGCAGCTGTGATGTTAAAAATGGGAACATACGGTTTTATAAGATGGGCGATTCCAATTTTTCCACAGGCCGCAGAGTATTGGGCTTGGATTTTTATGGTTGTGGGTGCTGTAGGAATTATTTATGGTGCATGGGTAGCAATGGTTCAACCAGATGTAAAAAAGCTTATCGCTTATTCTTCAGTGTCACATATGGGTTATGTAATGTTAGGAATGTTTGCATTTAACGAACAAGGATTATCAGGCGCCTTATATCAAATGTTAAATCATGGGATAAGTACTGGGGCATTATTCTTACTAATTGGTATGATTTATGAACGCACCCATAGTCGTGAAATTTCTAAGTATGGTGGGCTAGCTTCTGTTCTTCCTGTCTATACTATTTTCTTTTTTATCGCATTATTATCGAGTATTGCAGTTCCATTAACAAATGGTTTCGTTGGTGAATTTTTAATTTTACTAGGAACATTTCAAACTAATAAAACAATTGCTGCAATCGCCGTTTTAGGAGTAATTTTTGGTGCAGTATATATGCTCTGGATGTTTAAGAGAATGTTCTTTGGTCAAAAAGGTGAGCTTGTTAAAGATGATCATCACCCGCTACTTGATTTGTCGGCACGAGAAATTGTAGTACTGGTGCCCTTAGTAATTTTGATTTTCTGGATGGGGCTATTCCCAAATGATTTTATGAAATGGAGTGAGGTGAGCGTAAAGCATTTTATCCAAAATAAAAATACTTATTCCTTAACTTTAAATAGTGAATCTGTAGAGCAACAAAATATTTCAAAAGCAGAGGCATTCAATGTTGGATTTTAATTTAGGACTTAATGATTTTTTAAAAATTTCTCCAATCATACTTTTGTTTTTGGTGAGCATAATTCCCCTAACCCTAAAGGTGTTTAATTCAAACAAAGAAATAAACCCCCTTGTTTCGTTATTAATTTCATTGGGCGGAATTGTTTCAGCTGCAATGTTATTATTTACTTTTTCAGGCGATCATTCGACAATTTTTCATAAATCAATGGTTTTTGATGGGCTCACAGCTTGGATTGGTTTTATTGGAATGGCTGTAACTGCTGGGGCATTAGTATTGGCATATGAAAGTTTAACAACAAATAAAAAACAATTTAGTGAATATATTTTTTTAGTACTTAGCTCTTGTATTGGAATGTTAATATTAATTGCTTCAGTAGATTTACTACTAGTTTTTATTGGTCTTGAATTGATGTCATTATGTTTATACTTAATGATTGCAATGTCCAACGAAGAAAAGTTAGCAAAAGAATCTGCATTTAAATATTTTATTTTAGGTAGTTTCGCTTCAGCAATTTTACTTTATGGAATCGCGTTGATCTTTGGTTCAACTTCGACAACTTTCTTAGCAGATATCATGGCACAAGTACCAAATTTAATGGCAACTAGTAGACTATTTTTATTTGGAGTTGCTTTTGTCGTTATAGGTTTTTGTTTTAAAGTTTCAATTGTGCCTTTTCATTCTTGGACTCCTGATGTTTATCAAGGAGCTCCAACTCCACTCACAGCATATATGGCTACAGCTGTGAAAGCGGCTTCTTTTGCAGCTTTTATTAGATTTTTATCATTAAAAAGTTTAGATTATTCTGTGAGTTTTTTAAATTTACTTCAATGGTTGGCAGTTATTACAATGTTAATAGGAAACATCGCAGCCATTCGACAAAACGATTTAAAGCGAATGTTAGCTTACTCATCAGTTGCACACTCTGGTTATTTATTAGTGGGTGTATTAGCAGCGTGTATCAGTGATACGGGACATGAAGCCGTAACTAGTATTGTTTTCTACTTACTAAGTTATGCAATCATGACTTTTGGTGCGCTTGCAGTTGTAAGTAAATTTGAAAAATCAGAAAACACAGTGTTGAGTGTAAATGATTTGGGTGGATTAGCATCAAAACATCCATATTTAGCAATTGCACTTACGATTATGATGTTATCTTTAGCGGGGATTCCACCATCTGTAGGGTTTTTTGGTAAGTTTTATTTATTTACTTCGGCATTATCCGAGGGTTTATTGTGGGTCGTAATTTGGGGCGTATTAAATTCAGTGATCAGTGTGTATTATTATTTGAGACCAATTGTTGTAATGTACATGCACGAATCAGATAACGAATATAATTTACTACCTAAGAATGCAACACAGGTCACAATTTTGATCACAACAATTTTAATTTTATCATTAGGAATCGTAAGCGATTTATTATTTAAAGCGATTGAGAAATCTTTTATATAACAACTCAGATTCCGTATTGGCGAAGGGTGCTGATTGCAGATTTGAAACCAATTTTTGCAATCTTCTCCATGATTTTTGGGTTTAAACTAAAGTGATCCACAAAAAACATTTCATGGTTGTAGGACTTTGGATGGATGTAAATGTAATCAACTTCTGGTTTAAATCCTACTTTTTTTTCTATAATTTCTAGTACTTTATTCCGGTGTTCAGGGTCAATATTGGCCTGCTTAAGATATCCCTCAACAGCTCGATAAATCGAATTGATTTCTTGCTGATGTTCAATATGCTTTTCAATTTTTTGTTGAATAACTTGATAAAGTGCCTGGTTAACGATTACTGGCATACCATATTGATGAAGGCTTCCATGATCTTTATCATAGTGATAAGGTTGAACTGAATAACTTGAAATTACTAAATCTGCTCCATAATCTGCTGCTACATGAGTTGAAAGCGTTTCGCGAATTTCACCATCATAAAAATAAATTTCTTTACCATCTTTTTCCATAATTCCATAAGGAGCATAAACTGGAGGTAAAGCGCCAGAGGCGGCAACTGATTGACTGATCTTCGCATAGTTGACATACATATGATGTTTAGTTTTTGAAGATTCAGGAAAGTTTCCAAAAATGACTTTGCGAGAGTGATTGAGTTGAGTACCAATAATAAAAAGTTCCACACCCAAATCTTTAAATTCATTTACAGGTAGAACATATTTTCTTAAATAGGATTCTACACCTTTAGTTGTAAATAATCCATTTACACTTAATGAATTTTTTAAAACTGATTCCCATCCGCCACTTAAAAGTGAACGATTTTTTATAAAATTAGGAATTGATTTCACTATTCCAGTTCCATTCACTGCAAAAAGATGTCGATAACTGAGTGGCTTAAGTTCGTTGAGTCCGTAACTATTAAAACTTTTATTGTAACCTAATCCAACTTCAAAAGCATTAACGAGACTTTCAATAGTGTAACCCGAAGCAAGTACGGTACTAATAAATGAGCCGGCACTTGAGCCTACATAGGATCGAATAGCTTTTTGTTCACCATCTTTATAAACTTTTTTAACTTGATCAGGTGTTCCGCCTACAAACTTAAATCCCTTTTCTTTGAGAGCTAAGCAAACTCCGATATGAAAAGCCGCTGCTTTAATTCCGCCACCACTTAAAACCAGTGCAATTTTTTTCTTATCTTGAATTCGCATATATTGAAAATATGAACAAAAATTCATCTTTCATCAAGAAGAAACCTATAACTTTAAAAGTTATCCACAATATCCACACAATCCACAGTTCAAAATTTACTTTAAGGCTAAGTTGAGTAGTCAATATCCACAGTATCCACATTATCCACAAGGATATACCCAATGATGAATACTCAGTGGATATTCATGAGTAGTCATTGGGTAGTCATCTTGCTAAAAATGAATAGTCATGAGTACTCATAGACTTAGTAATTCAACAAATGAATACTCAATGGATACTCATTTGGGTAAAAATTGAATACTCATTGACTACTCAAAATGATTTATATTGTTTTTGACTACTCAATGAGTATTCAAAATAGAGAAAGTATTTAAAAATTAAAGACCAACTTCTGTAAAATTCTGCCTGTAATTGTTATTTGAATACTCATTGAGTAGCCAAAATTGAGGAGGAATACACTTTTGAGTAGTCATGACTAATCAAGTTTAAGCTGGTTATTCAATGACTACTCATTGACACTATTTTGAATATCCATGAGTATTCACAACTTAAAGTTTAGAGGATAGATATGAGTTGGTTATCGTTAATTGATTATTCGTATAGACATAGAATTAGCTTAAGTACGATTCGTCGTAGAATTAAGGCGCAAGGAATTGAGCACAAAAAAGAAAGCGGTAAGTACTTTTTAAAAGAAGATTTTTTACCAGGCGGCAGTTCGGATAGTAATCAAAACCTAGATACTCATTTAGATCAAACCAGTGACATAAGTCTTGTGTTACAAGAACTAAAAAAAGCATATGGAATGGTCTTGGCCGAAAAAGAAGAATTGATTACTCATCTAAAAGAAGAAATTTCAACGCAAAAAAAAATAATTGAGTTTTTAGAAAATGAAATTAATTTTGAGAGTCAGCGTGCTCAACATAGTCAAAATAATATGGACAGCGCAAATAGTTTTAATTTGAATCAAAACCTTGATTTGAAAAATTTCGAATAATATTTATATTTTTAAATAAGGACCTCGCATGGAGGGATCCTTGATGAACTCTTACCCGCTGATTTTTACCATCTTTGGTTCACAATTAATAAATTAATAGAAAATTCAACTTTGAGTTTTCACAAATTAATCAATCAACGTGCAGAAAAATAATAAAAACGTTCTACTTAAAAAAGATCTAACAACTTACGTACAATTTCTAAAACTAATAAAATTAGTCTTAAGACTCGTTTATAAAATTGCCAGTTATGACGATAGACCCCATACTGGTTAAGTATGACAGTAATTGCCATAGAGACCTCCTTCTGGTTTTTAGCGGGAGGTTTCTTCTTTTTCTCGACCATGCGAGGTCATTAAGCAGCAAAGCAAAAAATAAACCAGTCTCAATTATAATATAATGAGAAAATTATTTTGAAGATCCGAATATCGCAAAATTAAATCCGGAAAATAAAACAAGACTCGAGTCTGATTCCATTTTCTCCGAAGGAATACCTAAAGAGGTGATCCAATGGATGGAACAAAACAATTTTTATATTCTATACTAATATCAATTTCACTAATATCGTTGGTCGCATGCCAAGAAAAAAAAGAAACTCCTTCAAAAGTTATTGATGATACGAATAGTCGTTTTAGCACTAAAGGTTGTTATGGCCAGGCTATTGTAAATTCATATATCGTACATTGGAAAAACGGTAAAACAACTATTGTTAAAAATATGACTAAGGATGCAATCGTTGCAAAATATATTTCTGATATAGAGTTAGAAAATGCGATAGACTTTATTGAACAAGATAGAATGTTTAAATTTAATGATGGAATAATTACAGCCAAACAAATTGATTTTCAAAAAATAAACGATTTGTTTAAATTTAATTCAGAACAAGCTAAATCTTTGGATGAAAACTATTTTGAACCACCAGCAATTTATTGGGGACAAAAGAAAACAGAAGCCTATTCCGCGTGGAGTGAAAATATTTTAGGTGAAGGGGTTGTTGTTGCAATCATTGATTCAGGAATTGATATTAAACATCCTCAACTCAAAAATCAATTAGCAATTAATGAAGGAGAGATTCCTGACAACTGGATTGATGATGACAATAATGGTTTGATTGATGATTACCATGGGTATGATTTTAAATATAATACACCAAAAATAAAACCCATTGGTGCACACGGGACCCATGTCGCTGGAATTATCGCAGCAGACCCAAATTTTGGACCTATGCATGGAGTAGCACCTAAAGCTAAAATTATCCCAATAAATTTTATGAGTGATGACGAGAATAGTTCTGGTTCACTTACTGATGCAATTTCTGCAATGGAATATGCAATTGAACGTAAAGCAAAAATAGTTAATGCAAGTTGGGGAGGGGCACCTTGCTCTGACTCGCTTAAAAAAGAAATTGATAAATACTCCGAAAATAATATTTTATTTATAGTTGCAGCTGGCAATAGCGGAGTTAATTTATCCAATCGCCCTGAGTACCCAGCAGCTTTTAAATCTCCATCACAAATTACTGTTGGTGCAATAGCTCCATCTGATCGAATGACTGGATTTTCAAATTACAGTTCAAAGCTTGTGGATCTGATGGCACCTGGGTTTGAAATATGGAGTACTATTCCACTTAATAAATACTTTTTTGAAGCTCCACTTGTTTATCCACTAAGTGGAACAAGTATGGCTGCTCCGTTTGTGAGTGGAGCCGCCGCTCTTTTGTGGAGTAAACATCCAGAGGCAAAAGCGTTTCAAATAAAAGAAGCTATATTAAAATCAGTTGATGAAGGAAATTACCAAGCGTCCACAAAGGGACGTCTTAATATAAAAAGAGCATTAGAGGTTTTAAAATTGAAAAATGCTAATTGAAAAATCAGAAATTAAAGTATCATCAATAATAAGTAATAAAATACAATTTTCAAATTGTATAAAATCTTTATTTTATTTAGGGATAATTTTTTATTATGATAATACAAACTTTAGTTTGGATTTTCATATTACGGGGTGATTGAAAATCGCCCCAAACAAACAGGAGAATAACAGCTTATGATTATGTCTGATATAATTGCGAAGCAATCAGACTTAATCATGAGCAGTTATTTAAATTTCGCATACTCAGTTAATTCAAAAATAATAAGTGGGTATAACAAATAAAAAATAATTTAAATTAAATGACTTAACATTTAATGAAATAATATTCCCTTTGTCGATGCGGCGCGACCTGAGATATGTTTTAATTTCTAATAAGAAATTAAAATTTGAGGGTCAAATGAATATTCAAGAACGATTAAAAGATCTCGAGTTAAGAAATGAAAAAGCCTGCGAAGGTGGCGGTTCTGCAAAAAATGAAAAACATAAAATTGGTGGCAGATTAACGGCGCGTGAACGGTTAGATGTTTTATTAGATCCCGGTAGCTTTGTAGAAACGGATCGATTTGTAACTCATCGTTGTAATTATTTTGGATTAGATAAACAAAAATCTCCTGGCGACGGAGTAGTTACTGGTTACGGCCGCATCAACGGTAAAGTTGTTTTTGTGTACAGCCAAGATTTCACTGTTTTTGGCGGAAGCATGTCACGCACTCAAGCAAATAAAATAATAAAAATAATGGATATGGCTATTAAGGCGGGTTCTCCTATAATTGGATTGAATGATTCAGGTGGAGCACGAATCCAAGAAGGCGTTGAGGCTCTTGGTGGTTATGCAGATATTTTCTTGCGAAACACTTATGCGTCTGGAGTTATTCCACAGATCAGTGCAATTATGGGACCCTGTGCTGGTGGGGCTGTTTATAGTCCATCTATAACTGACTTTGTTTTTATGGTAAAAGATACAAGTTACATGTTTGTAACAGGACCCGATGTTATTAAAACCGTTACCCATGAAGAAGTAACTAAAGAACAACTTGGTGGCGCCACTACACACAGTACAAAATCCGGAGTGGCTCATTTTGCTGCAGATTCTGATAAGCATTGTTTGTTATTAATCAGAGAGCTTATGAATTTTGTTCCAGGAAATAATCTCGATGATCCACCAATGTTACCAACTAAAGATAAACCAGACAGGTTGTGCGAATCACTCAATGAATTAATTCCTGATAATCCAAAAAAACCTTATGACATGCTTAAGATAATAAAAGAGATTGTTGATGAAGGATATTTTTTAGAAATTCACCAACATTATGCTCAAAATATTATTGTAGGTTTTGCGCGTTTTAATGGAAGAAGTGTAGGTATTGTTGCAAATCAACCGCAAATTTTGGCCGGTTGTTTAAATATTGAAGCAAGTCGAAAAGCAGCGCGATTTATCCGATTTTGTGATTCATTTAATATTCCAATTGTGTCACTAGTGGATGTTCCTGGATTTTTACCCGGCACAGATCAAGAGTATAATGGAATAATCACTCATGGTGCAAAATTACTTTATGCTTATGCTGAAGCAACAGTTCCTAAAATAACTCTAATAACTCGAAAAGCATATGGTGGCGCATATATCGTTATGGGTTCAAAGCTTTTAAGATCAGATGTAAACTTAGCTTATCCATCTGCGGAAATTGCAGTGATGGGCGCAGACGGAGCTGTGAATGTAATTTTTAGAGATAAAATAAACAAAGCGCAGGATCCTCAATTAGAAAGAGCTAATTTAACAAAAGATTATGAAGATAAATTTAGTAATCCATATATTTCGGCAGAGCTTGGTTATACAGATGAAGTGATAGAGCCTGCAATGACTCGTCATCGAATTATAGATTCGCTAGAAATGTTAAAAACAAAAAGAGAATCCTTGCCACCTAAAAAACATGGAAATATTCCGCTTTAAATTTTTTGTTATTGGAGAAAAAAAATAATGGATGCCAAACCTAAGTTTAAAAAAATATTAATTGCAAATAGGGGCGAGATTGCTATTCGAATTACAAGAGCATGCAGGGAGCTAGGAATTCGATCAGTAGCAATTTTTAGTGATGCTGATCGAGATAGTCTTCATGTTTTTTTAGCCGATGAAGCATATAATGTTGGACCCGCTCCAAGTAAAGAATCGTATCTGAATTATAAAAAAATAATTGAAATTGCTAAACAAGCAAATGTAGATGCCATTCATCCTGGATATGGATTTTTATCTGAAAACGCACTTTTTGTAAAAGCAGTTACTGATGCGGGAATTACTTTTATTGGTCCAACTCCAGAAAATATTGAAGCCATGGGAGACAAGCTCGCTGCAAAAGCCCTCATGAAAAAAGCAAATGTTCCAACTGTACCTGGAAGTGATGGGCCAGTGGAATCACTTGAGGAAGCTAAGTCCGTTGTTAATAAAATAGGTTTTCCTGTTATTATCAAAGCATCAGCTGGTGGTGGTGGTAAAGGAATGCGAGTTGTAAAACAGGAAAGTGAACTCGAGAGTGCATTTAGAGCTTGTCGATCAGAAGGACAAAATTATTTTGGCAACGGCACAGTATATATTGAAAGATTTGTATCAGATCCAAAGCATATCGAAATTCAAGTTTTTGGCGATAAGCATGGTAACGTAGTACATCTTTTTGAACGTGAATGCTCGGTACAGCGACGACATCAAAAAATAATTGAAGAAGCTCCTTCGCCATCTTTAAACTCTGAAACTAGAAAACAAATGTGCGAAGCTGCAGTTCGTGCAGCACAACTGATTCATTATATTGGAGCAGGGACCTTAGAATTTATTTTTGATTATAATACAAAAGAATTTTTCTTTATGGAAATGAATACTCGATTGCAAGTTGAGCATCCCATAACAGAACTTACAACGAGTGTTGATTTAGTAAGAGAACAAATCTTTGTTGCTATGGGTTTACCATTAAGTTTTAAACAAGAAGATATTCATCAAAAGGGCCATGCTATTGAAGTTCGAGTTTGTGCAGAAGATCCAGAAACATTTAAGCCCTCACCTGGATTGATAAGAGCTTGCAGACATCCACAAGGTCCTTTCGTGCGAGTTGATTCTTATATATATCCTGGATATGAAGTTCCAATTTACTATGATCCTATGATGGCCAAAGTAATTACTTGGGGTGAAAATCGTCAGGAAGCTATTCGCAGAATGCAACGATCTTTAACAGAATTTATATTAACGGGCATAAAATCTAATATTGTTTTACATAAAACCATTTTAGATCACCCACTTTTTTTGAGTGGTGATTACACCACACAATTTGTTGAAAAAAGTTTTCAAGTCGAAGAACCTGAACTTTTTAAACATATAGATGATCATGTGTTTTTAATTGCAGCTGCAATTACAGCTTATTCTGATCGTAAATCAAAAGATATTCGCAAATGGAATTTAATTAGTAACTGGAAAAAAATTGGTAGAAAAATTTCATTAAGAACATAATTTATAATTCATAATACATAGAACTTAGGATACAGAAAGTAGATTATATGTACTTCGAAGCTGAACTAAAAGGTAAACAGTATAAAGTTGATGTCGCCGAGACAAGAACCCATTGGAAAATTTCAATGCAAGAAGAAGGCAAAGAGTGGGTCTTTTATGTTGTTAGCAAAACAGATTTTAAAAGCGCAGAGTCCTATATTAGTTTTTTATTTAAAGGTAGTTCTTATCTAATAGATGTTGTTGGTTCAGATACAGATTACACCGTGTATACACGTGGCTCTTACCGCACAATTAAAATTCATAATGATGAAATGCTACTTCATAAGAGCTTAAAGGCTGGTGGAAATCTAAATGGCGATAAGGAATTAAAATCAGGAATGCCTGGAAAAATTATCGAGATTTTTGTAAAAGAAGGTGATGTTGTAAAAGCAAATAAGCCTTTACTAATTATGGAAGCCATGAAAATGGAAAACGAAATGCGCGCACCTCAAGACGTAAAAATCAAAGAAATTTGTATTAAACAAGGTGATAGTATTGAATCGGGCGCTGTACTAATAAAGTTTCATTAACCACTGAGGGGGATTAACCTTTCAACCTATATACTATTTTATTTTGTAGAGCTAAGTTCATGTAAAAAAAATCGACAGTGTACTGTGTTTCAAATCGATTTATTTACTGTCTCGAGTTGGCACGACTCTAGCAATGGTATCAAAGCAAGACAAAGAATTGTTTCGAGTTGAAACAATAATTGGTGGCTATTGCCTAAGGAGTACTTATGAAAAAATATACACAACTTTTAGCTATATCTTTATTAGTAACTGGATTCTCTATCAATGGATTTTCAATGAAAGATAAATCAATGTCAGATCCAGGTGTAACTTTACCTTGTGGACAGTTAAGTGCGGGAAGAGCTACAGAAAATCCTAGTGCAGCCTTTAAATCTCCCTTTGAAGCTAAGTATATTGCTAAAAAATCTTCTGCAATCACAGCATCAAAATCAGAAACAAATTTTGTTCCAGCAGATTTAAGTTCTGGCAGACAACAGTAGAGTTGTTTTTGAACATTACTTTGAGGCAGGAACAATATTACTTGAACCAGATGTCGATGAGCCGTTAGTTAGCTCTTTTACTTTTTGAGTTATCATTTTGTAGCCCTCATTAGTCGCATGGATAATTCCCCGGGCTACTTGATTGAGCTTTAATGTATTTGTTGTGTCAGTAATAAATGTATAAGTGTAAGATTCGATACTTTTGCTATTAACTTGGATTTGCATTAGAAAAACCATAATTACAGTAAAAATTCCCATTTTAATAACATACATAAACTCACTTATCATACGGCCTCCAACATTTTAATTGCTTCCTCAACAGCTTTTATAACTTGAACTTTATTAAATGGTTTAGTGATGTAGCTGCAGCAACCTGCTTCAATAGCTTTTGCAAGTACATCCTCCTTATCAATAGTCGAGCAAGCAATTATCTTAATATTTTTATTCTTTTTTAAGATAGATTTTGTAACATCAATTCCATTTGTAATTGGAAGTACTAAATCCATGATGACAATTTGTGGCTTTTCATTAAGAATTTGTACATCAGCATTTTCGCCACTTTCCAGCTCTAAACAAACATACCAACCTTGGTTGCGTGCTATGGATTTGAATATTTCCCTAATAAAAGGGGCATCATCAACTATGGCAATATTAATTCTGTTTGTACTTTTCATATTTAAGATCACTTGTTTTAATTTTATATTTTCAATTTAAATTGTTGTTGATATTTATTTTACAAATTGATTACCAAAAACAACAAAATGAATACTCAAGATATATCAATATATTTGATGAAAACTAAATCGAAATTTCATATATGTTATTTTTTAAGACTAAGGAATAGTATTTAATGAGTCCATATATAGCCTATAATAAATGTAGACTCATGCCCTTTCAATATAACATCTGACACAAGCAAATTATTTTTAGGATCAAAAGTTTTAGACTGTCCTTGAAACTTAATTGAAGTATTAGCTAACTCTAGTTTTAAAAATAAATACTCACTTAGGTCTTGTTGTTGAGTAAACTTTAACGAGATCCCTGTGGTGTAGCCAGATCCATTGTTGCCAGAGTAAGCTAAATCAGTTGTAGGAGATTCTGTAACTTTCAATAATGGAAATAATTGCACTCCGAGTTCAAAATTTGCTTTTGGTAAAATAAGTTTATTGTAAAATAAATTTAAAGGGATTCCCTGCACTCTAAGCCCAGTTTTTGACGAGGTAACACCATTATGACTTACCAAATGCTCTCCATAACTCACTTCAAAACTTAAAAACTCAGTTACTTTATTAACTACTCCAAGGCTATAATTTTCATCCTTAAAATTTGAACTCGCGTCTTTATAATAAAGTCCAGTTTGATAATTAAAGTTACCATAATAATTGTTATCAAAGTTTAATTTTCCAGAAACTCCAATCAAAACAGAATGTCCACTATAGGTTTGATAAGAATAGTTTGAATCGTATGATAAGCTTTTTTCTCCAACCCAAATATCAATAAGAGTATTTTGGTCGAGAGGATTTTTAAAGTTTTCAAATGGCACCTGAGGGGGGTTGGTAAGCTCAGTGTTAAAGTTTTCATTTTCTGATTTTGGTTCTGGTCGTATTTTATTAATTTCCTTAATTTGACTGGGTTCCCGTGAAACCAAATCAACATTTAAAAGAAGATCTTTTTTTTTATTCTTTGGTCGAGTTGATTTAGCATCAGGTGAGCTTATATCTTTTAGTAAAAAAATTTCGTCACTCCACTGAGCACTAGCCAAGTTGAAATTTAAGAGTAACAATAAAATCAATCCAGAGTTTGAATATTTCTTCACTCAAAATTTATCGGTAACTACCATGAGGACTTTATATGAAGAATACAAAAATTTTAAATATAGTGATTTTATTTTTTCTAGTTAATGTTGGACTTTGGTCTAACGCAGCTACATCTTATGTTAGTGATATAGATAAAGAGTTAGCAGTAAAAAAAATTATTTTCCCTCAGGGAGCGGATAATATTAAAGGAATATTCGCCCAGCCATTAACCGACTATTTAGTTCAAAAAATAAAAGATGATAAAATTTGGGATCTTATAGATTGTAAAAAAATTAATCCTGTTCAAATAGATGAGCTAATAGATAACCCAACAACAGTCACTCAAATGTTAAAACAATGTAATGCTGATGGAGTATTGATTTTAAATGTATTAAAGGGGCCAGGCGGAACTCAACTTAAACTTGGTTTTTTTACAAGTTCGGGATTTTTGTTTTCATTAAAAGATAGTTACATTGTTGAAACTCAAAACTTAAATTCTCTAAAAAATGAAATTATGCGTTTATATGAATCAATACACGAAGACTTTCCATTTCAAGGATTAGTTTTAAGTCGAACTGGAAATAAAGTTAGTATAAGCCGAGGTCATGACTTTGGTGTAGCTTTGGACCAAGAATACTCAATTGTTCAAGTTGTTAGTATCGAGCGACATCCAAAATTTAATTTTATTATAAATTCAAAAAAAGAAATTCTTGGAAAAGTCCATATAACAAAAGTTGATGAAACAATGAGTTTTGGATATTTAGTTTTTGAAAAAGAAAATAACATTGTAGATAAAAATATGAAAGTTGTTTTGCTGAATCCTAAAGAATACCCTAGTTTAGCAAATAGCAAAAACGAAGATGTTATAGAGCATTTAGCAGGTCGAGAAGATTCAGGATTAATGATGGGAAAAAATAATGAAGAATGGAGGCCTGTTCATAAGCCCACTTTTGGTAAAGTGGCTTTCGACTTTGGACTTGGTAGTTATATTACAAACTCAAACCTTATTTTGGCGGGTGGTATTTCAGGTAAAGCATCATTAGCTTTGAGTATGGACTTGCTTTCTGAAATATGGATCACGCCAACTTATTTTTTTCAATTGGACTATGGTCAAGGTGCTGCAACAATTAAAAATGATTTAGCTAATTCAACACCCTCGAACCTAAACATTGCTATTACTAAATACAATTTACTACTGGGTATGAATATTTTTATGGAAGGTGAAAATTATTTCGGACCAAAAATTCAAATAATGGCTGGACTTGCCAATTTTCAAACTAAAGCTGACGAATCAACTCCGACTGCTTTTACGAGTATGGTTTATTCGGGTATAAGTGTTGGTATAAGAGGTTTTTTACCCTGGTCAGAAGAATCACCATTAACATTTGGTGCGGAGTCATATTATTCAATAATGCCTACTACTAGTGAGTCTCCAGTGACGTCTGGAAATGAAGATAAAACAAATGTTTTATCATTTAGTGGGTTTGCTCAATATAAATTAAAAGAGAATGTTAATTTTATTGGTAAAATTATTTCAGATTCGTATTCAACAAATTTTTCTGGAACTGGGACAAGACAAGACTCCTCAACAAATATTTCTCATGCATGGGCAAGAATCAGTGCGGGAATTGAGTATTACTTTTAATTTGATTTGAATAGAAATACTATAGATATAGTTAATTTCAATTCAATGCATTTATATTTGACCTTATTTTAAATTCAAATATGTTAAAATCTCAAATGAGAAACATATAATTTAAATATGAGGTCTTTATGCAAAATAAACTTAGAATAAAAATTTTGTTTTCTATTTTGTTATTAATCACAGGTGTTTGTTTCAAAAGTATTTCAAAAATATCGGAGTGGAATCCAATTTTATTTTTTGTTCCTGAAGAGGTATTTTTAGCTACTCTCGATAACTTAGAACAGGAGAAAGATACTGTTTTAATTGATCTGTTAAAGAATGATCCAAGCTATAAAGATTTTTTTGCATCTAATGTTTCGAAATTTTTAACAATAGCATTGAATTCAATTACGCAAGGTTCGTCAATATATGAGAAAATAGAAAAAGAAGATAATATTCAAGAGGGCGTATATAAGGCGACATATTTTATTGGTAAAATAATTAAAAATATCGAAATATTTACTTTCGAAAATGTATTATATAAAAGTAATCAAAAAATTGAACCAATTACTTATAAATATAAATATTGCGAAACCCACCCAGAAAATACAGAAGATTGGTGTGTAAAAGAAGAGGCCCCAAGTTTTGAACATGAATTTAATTATATTTATGAAAAAGGAAAAGAATATGTCCTTATACGTAGAGTTTTATCACATCCAAGTTTTGTAAATAAAATATGTTCAACAGCAATGCCTTTTGCTGAGTGGTTTGTAAGTTGGGGAGCAGGAACAACACATGATGAACTTATCGCAAGACAAAATAAGATTAAACCTTTGTTTGATGTTTTAAATAATAGATTAAATGAATTGTATTCTAATGGCGATTGGTCAACATCACATCTTAAACAGATACTAGAAAATAATGAGATTGATTCAACGATTGATCCTCAATTATTAAAGTTCATGGTGCGAAGATATTTAGATGGCGGACCTCAACTTATTTCTGCTTATCAAAATTGTTTAAAACAAGTTGAGAATTTATTTTTGGAAGATAAAAAATATGAAATCAAGGATTCCTATTTAGAAATTGAAAAATTAATTTCATTTAAGCAATTAAAAGGAGACTCAATCAAATTTGCAAAAGTAAATTGGTATGGTGAAAATAAATTAAGGTATAGATTATCACACCATCTAAGAATAGATGATGAGATATCAAAAGATTTAAATTTTGAAAATTCTGATGTGCTCAATTCAAATTACTTAGATAAAATTGAAGATCTTACTTCTTGGTCTGAAACAGCATTTTTAAATTTAATTCAGCATTTAAATCAAATAGATTCAAAGTACTATTATCGTCCAATGACATTTACAGAATACAAAGAGTTAAATGATGGTGATAAGCTTGATGAAGACTCCGAGATTGATTTTACCTGTTTACCAGAAGTAGACTTTTTTAAATCAAAAAATCCGAATGAAGAGATATTTCATCAAATTGATTACAAATTACAAGATTATCCAAGAAAACTAAAGGATATTACTAATACTTGTATTATTAATTATATCGTTAGAACAAACAAATAATAAACAATTTGGAAGTAAAAAAACCGAGGTTTATAGCCTCGGTTTTTTTAGATTCACAATTTTAAAAATAAACTGTGATTAACAATTTAAATTTCTAAAAATAAATTATTACATCATATCCATTCCTGGCATTCCGCCACCGTGTCCGCCGCCTCTAGGAGCGCCGCCACCGTCATCTTTTTTAGGAGCTTCAGCAATCATTGTTTCAGTAGTTAACATTAAAGAAGCAACAGATGCTGCGTTCTCTAAAGCACAACGAACAACTTTAACTGGATCAATTACGCCGTCTTTAACAAGATCAGTGTATTCATCAGAGTAAGCATTGTATCCATAAGAAGAATTTTTATTTTGTAATACGCGATCAAGAACGATTGCACCATCAAGACCTGCATTTGCAGCGATTTGACGAACAGGCTCTTCACATGCACGTTTAATGATTGTCATACCAAATGCTTCTTCTTCAGAATATTTAGTTTTATCTAGTTTTTGACATGCTCTTAATAAAGCAGTTCCACCACCAGCAACGATACCTTCTTCAACAGCTGCGCGAGTTGCATTTAATGCATCTTCAACACGAGCTTTTTTCTCTTTCATTT
>SXGU01236240.1_pt1 | contig 28464 bp, 25 predicted proteins | sample 3174531 | NCBI WGS metagenome assembly SXGU01 (sample SAMN11356863, study PRJNA531348) | freshwater metagenome | isolation source: freshwater sample F1-140 | place: China: Fuxian Lake, Yuxi | collected 2017-12-25 | reverse complement strand
TGATCCAGCCCGGCGGCTCGGTGCGTGATGCGGAAGTGATTGCCGCCGCCGACGAACAGAACCTGGCCATGGTATTCACCGGCTTCCGCCACTTCCGCCATTGATCTCATGAAAATACTCGTCGTCGGATCCGGCGGTCGCGAACACGCCCTGGCCTGGCGGCTGGCAAAGTCGCCCGGCCTGCAGAAGGTTTACGTCGCGCCCGGCAATGCCGGCACGGCGCGCGAGCACGAACTGGAGAACCTGCCGCTTTCCGACATCGAGGCGTTGGCCGATTACGCCGAGCGCGAGAAGGTGCATGCCACGGTGGTCGGCCCCGAGGCCCCACTTGCCGCCGGCATCGTCGATGCCTTCCGCGCCCGCGGCCTGCGCATCTTCGGGCCGACCAAGGCCGCGGCCCAGCTCGAAAGTTCCAAGGACTTCGCCAAGCGTTTCATGACGCGGCACAAGATTCCGACCGCGAAGTTCCAGACCTTCGCTGACATCAACGCCGCCCACGCCTATATCGATGCCGAAGGTGCGCCCATCGTGATCAAGGCCGACGGACTCGCCGCGGGCAAGGGGGTGGTGGTGGCGATGGATGTGGCCGAGGCCCACGCTGCCGCGGACATGATGCTCTCCGACAACAAGCTGGGCGATGCCGGCGCGCGGGTGGTGATCGAGGAGTTCCTCGACGGCGAGGAAGCCAGCTTCATCGTCATGGCCGACGGGCGCCATGCCCTGGCGATGGCGACCAGCCAGGATCACAAGCGGCTCAAGGACGGCGACCAGGGTCCCAACACGGGCGGCATGGGCGCGTATTCGCCGGCACCCGTGGTGACCCCAGAAGTCCACGCCAGGGCGATGCGCGAGGTGATCCACCCGGTGATCGCTGGCATGAAGGCAGAGGGCATCCCGTTTACCGGCTTTCTGTACGCCGGGCTGATGATTACGCCGGAAGGCCGCATCGGGGTACTGGAGTTCAACTGTCGAATGGGCGACCCGGAAACCCAGCCGATTCTGATGCGTCTCAAGACGGATTTGACCACGCTGATGGAGGCCGCCATCGACGGCAGGCTCAATCAAGTGACAGCCGAATGGGATCGCCGTGTGGCGCTGGGCATCGTACTGGCCGCTGCAGGCTACCCTGACAGCCCGCGCACGGGCGATGTGATTACGAACATTCCAACTCCGACCGAGAATGCGGTCGTATTCCACGCGGGCACCCTGCTGCAAGACGGTCAATTGCGCACCAGTGGCGGCCGCGTGCTATGCGCTACGGCGCTGGGTGACAGCGTCAAGCACGCCCAAAAACACGCCTACGCCTTGGCCCACAGCGTCCAGTTTGACGGCTGCCAGATGCGTTCTGACATCGGCTGGCGCGCACTCAAATAACGCCAACCCGTGCCGCGCGACCTGTCGCTTTATCGCCACCTACGCACCGGCGGCATCATCGCCTACGCCACCGAATCCTGTTTCGGCCTCGGCTGCGACCCGATGAACCGCCGGGCCGTCCAGCGCATCTTGCGACTCAAAGGCCGTCCTCAAGCCAAGGGACTCATTCTAATTGCGACCGATCTGGCGCAACTGCAACCCTACCTTGCACCCCTGCCTGCCGGACTGGATGTCGCAGCCTACTGGCCCGGCCCTACGACCCTATTGCTGCCCGCCAGTCGTCGCTGCCCCCGCTGGCTGACAGGAAAGCACCAGACGATCGCGGTACGGGTTACCGCACATCCGGACGCACGCCAGACCTGCCAGCTCGCCGCCATGGCCCTGGTATCAACCAGTGCCAACCGCAGCGGACAACGCCCTCTACGCAGTGCAGCGGCTTGCCATGCGTTGTTTGGCGATACAGTACTCGTGCTCCCAGGGCGCACCGGCACCCGCCGACGGCCTTCCACCGTCCTCAATCCTTTGAGCGGGCGCGTTGTACGGCAGTAAATTTGTTGTTCACACAACGGGGACTCGAAAAACGGCAAAACCCGCTACAATCCGGCCGTGCCGAGCCTAGCCCATCCAGAGACCATCCTCGCCCATCGCCGCCGTGTGCAGGCGCCCCTCTACCCCTCCCCGAAAAACATCCGTAGCCTGGGCGGGCCATTTCATGCACAAACGCCCTATCCGACCATGCCGCCAGTTGCCGCCGCAGGATCGCTTCAATGACTTCCCAATACATCCCCCTTGCCCCCCCTCGTCCCGTGCGCCCAAAGCGGCGCTGGCCTTGGTGGGTCCTTAGCCTGGCCTTCTTCGTAGCTGCCTTGATCGCCGCCTACGAAATGATCGCCTCGCCGTTTCAAGCCCTGTTACTGGCTGGCTATGGCAAACGCCTGAACTGGCAAGTCCTGGACGGCCCCAGCGATCAAATCCGCTTCCCGGATACAGGCCCCTACGATGTCCGCCTGGGCTACAACCGCATTCCCTATTTCACCGAACGACTCACCCAACGCGGTTATGTTCTGGCCAAACAAGCACGCATCTCCGACGACATGAACCGGGTCGGCGCCCTCGGCCTATTCCTGCCCTATAACGAAAAATCCGTGGCGGGTGTCACCCTGCGGGGCTGTAATCAGGAAACCCTGTTCAGCCTGCCACAACCACGCCGTCACTATGCCCGTTTCGAAGACATCCCGCCGGTCATCGCCAACACCCTGCTCTATATCGAGAATCGCGAACTGCTTGACCCCAATCATCCGCAACGCAACCCCGCCGTCGAATGGGATCGCTTTGCGCAGGCCGTACTGGAAAAAGCCGTTCAGGTCATTCAGCCCGGCCGCAAGGTTCCGGGGGGTTCGACCCTGGCTACACAAATCGAAAAATACCGTCACTCTCCGGATGGCCTCACCCTATCCGGTGGCGACAAGCTGGGCCAGATGGCCTCGGCCTCCCTGCGCGCCTACATCGACGGGACCGACACCCGCGCCACGCGTCGTCGGCTGGTGCAGTCCTATCTCAACACCGTACCCCTCTCGGCGGCCGCCAGACACGGCGAAGTGATCGGTACCGCCGATGCCCTTGATGCCTGGTTTGGCCTGGATTTCGACGAGGTCAACCGCTTGGTGCGCGGTCCGGCCATCACCGCCGCCTCGGCCCACGCCTATAAGCATGTCCTTGCCCTTCTGATCGCCCAACGCCGCCCCTCTTTCTATCTCATTAGCGACCGCGCTCAACTCGAGGTACAGGCCAACATCCACCTGCGCCTCTTGGCCAAAGCCGGCATCATCAACAACGAGATTCGTGACCTGGCCCTCAATGCCAAACTCCAGTTCCGCAAGCCCACGCACACCACGCCTGGCCAAACCTTGACCTTCGTCGAAAACAAGGCGGCGAATGCCCTGCGCACCCAGATCACCCGCCAACTGGGTCTGGCCCAGTTGTACGACCTGGACCGACTTGACCTCAATGTCGATACCACGCTGCACACAAACGCCCAACACGCTGTCACCCAGCAACTCAAGCGCCTGAACAACCCGGCGGCCGTAAAGGAAATGGGACTATACGGCCACTACCTGCTCGAACCGGACGATGATCTTTCCAAGATCATCTTCAGCTTCACCCTGCATGAGCTCACCGCCAACGGGGCGGTGGTCCGCATCCAGGCCGACAACCTCAACCAGCCATTCGACATCAATCAGGGTGCCAAGCTGGACATGGGCTCGTCGGCCAAACTGCGCACCCTGATCACCTATCTTGAAATCATCGCTGACCTGCATAAACAATATGCCGGTCAAACGCCGGCCAAACTAGCTCGAATCAGCGTGCCGGCCAAAGATATTCTCAGCGCATGGGTGATTGACTATCTGCGCTCCCCGAGTGACCACAGCCTCAAGGCCACCCTCGAAGCGGCTATGGGGCGGCGCTATTCAGCAAACCCCGCCGAAGGTTTTTACACCGGTGGCGGGGTCCACCATTTCAACAATTTCCACAGCGAAGACAATCACAAGGTCATGGACATGTGGGAGGCCACGCGCAATTCTGTCAACCTGCCCTTCATCCGTTTGATGCGCGACATCATTCACCACCTGACCTACCGTGCACCCTCCACGGCAGCTCGCGTTCTCGCCGATGTCAACGACCCCAAGCGCGACACTTATCTGATCAAATTTGCCGACAGCGAAGGGCGCGCCTTCCTCGCCCGCTTCCACAAGAAATATCGCACGCTAACCCCGCAGCAGATCGACGACAACCTGCTTAACCACCTCGCCGCGCACCCCAAGCGTCTCGCCGCCGTGTTCCGTTACCTGGATCCGCAGGCCGATTTGGCCACCTTCACCAGGCTGATGCGCGGCCGTCTGGTCAAACCCGGGGCCTATGACGACAAGGACATGGCCTATTTGTTCGAGACCTACGGCCCGGACAAATTCAACCTGGCCGATCGTGGCTACATCACCCAGATTCACCCCCTGGAACTGTGGCTGGCCGCCTACCTGCGCCAGCACCCCGAAACCCCATGGGACGAATTGGTAAAGCGATCGGGGCGCGAACGCGTTGAAGTGTACGACTGGCTGTTCAAGACCGGCCGCAAGAACACCCAGGACAATCGCATCCAGTCGTTGATGGAAATCGAATCCTTCCAGGAATTGCACAAGCGCTGGCGCAAATTAGGCTACCCCTTTAACAGCCTAGTACCGTCCTACGCCACCGCCATCGGCTCCTCGGCCGACCGTCCCGCCGCTTTGGCCGAAATGATGGGCGTGATCCGTAATGATGGCATCAAGCTGCCTGCGGTCAGTATCAAACAACTGGAGTTTGGTGCTGATACGCCCTACCACACCGTCTTCCACCTCAAGCCCATGAAATCGGAAGAAATATTCAACCCCGTCGTCGCCCAGACCGTGCGCAAGGCCCTGCTCGATGTTGTCCAGGAGGGCACCGCACGCCGCATCAAGGGGGCTTTCCCCACGGCGGATGGAGAATTGGCCATTGGCGGCAAGACCGGAACGGGTGATCACCGCATGCAAGTCATTGGTGCGGGGGGACGAATCCTTGAAGAAAAAGTCATGAACCGGGTCGCCACCTTTGCCTTCTTTATGGGCGAACGCTACTTCGGCGTCATCACCGCCTTCGTGCCGGGCGAGCAGGCTGGAAACTATCACTTCACCAGCGGCCTGCCCGTGCAACTCCTGAAGACCATGGCACCCATCCTGCGCCCTCTGGTACTGGGAGCGGAAAACGCCGAGTTACCGTGGGAGGCTCAAGTACGCGCCTTTGATGCAGAGGCCAAAGCCGAAGCCCAGGCCAGGGCGGAGGCCAAGGCCAAGGTCACTGCCACCAAGCCGCCCCAACCCGTCAAACCGGCTAAGCCCATCTTGGCGCCTGCCCCAAAACAGGCCGACAAACCCGTACCGACACGGCCCGTTCCAACGCCCCAAACAATTCAGGCCAGGCCTGCCACGGCAACCCTACCGGCACCTGCCGCGCGACCTGCGATAGCGCCCCAGTTGACCCCGGCCCCACGGCACGAGCCGCTTGTGCAACCCATTCCCCAACAGAAAGAGGTCCCGCCGCCGCCCACAGTTCCGCATCCCACACCCTGGACAGAGGCCCCACAAACACCTCCGCCGGCACCCGCACCGGAACCTCGTCCCCGGCCGCGCAACCCTTGGGTCTCGCCCGAGTATGAGTACCTCTTCTAAAGTGAACCACGGTATCGGTTACAATGCCGCCCCTTCGCGCAGATAAACTCGCCCCAATCGCCTAAAAACCAGCAGATCAACGGGATGCAGCTCTTCGCCTTCGGCATCAACCACCACACCGCGCCCGTCTCCATCCGGGAACGCGTTGCTTTTCCGCCCGATATTCTGGAAAGGGCCTTGCACGAGCTGACTAGCGAAGGCAAGGCCAGCGAAGCCATTATCCTATCTACCTGCAACCGCACCGAGATCTACTGCAACACCCATTCGCCGGAAGCTATTGCCGACTGGCTGGCCGATTTTCACAAGATCGACCGCAACGAGGTCAATCCCTACCTCACCCTCTTGCCCAATACCGATGCCGTGCGTCACGCCTTCCGTGTCGCCTCTGGTCTCGATTCAATGGTCCTCGGCGAGACCCAAATCCTTGGGCAGCTGAAGCAGGCCGTGGACCGGGCCCAGACCGCCGGCACTCTTGGCACACTGCTCTCCAAGCTATTCCAGCGCACCTTTGCCGTCGCCAAAGAAGTGCGCACCGCCACCGAGATCGGCGCCAACACAGTTTCCATGTCAGCTGCCGCCGTCAGTCTCGCTGAACGCATTTTTCCCTCTATCGCCGAACAGGCCGTGCTATTCATCGGCGCGGGCGAGATGATCGAGCTGGTCGCGACCCACTTCGCCGCCCGCAACCCGCGTCGAATGATGGTCATTAATCGCACCGTCGAACGCGCACACGAACTGTGCGACCGCTTTGGTGGTGAAGCGGCTGCCCTGACCCAATTGCCGGAACTCCTGCACCAGTTCGACATCATTGTTACCTCCACCGCCAGCCCCCTGCCCATCCTCGGCTTGGGCCTGGCCGAACGCGCCCTCAAGGCCCGCCGCCATCGACCCATGTTCATGGTCGATCTGGCCGTACCACGCGACATCGAGACAGAAGTGGGCGGCCTAAGCGATGTCTATCTCTACACGGTGGACGACTTGGGCGAGGTTATCCGTGCCGGCCATGATGCCCGCCGCGCCAAAGTGGACGAGGCCGAGGCCATCATTGCCACTCGCGTCAGCGAGTTTCTACACTGGATGGACAGCCGCCGCGCCGTGCCGACCGTGCGTGCCCTACGCGACCACGGTGAGCGCCTGCGTCGTCACGAGCTGGGCAAGGCCCTCAAACATCTGGCCAACGGCGAGGATCCGGCTCAGATTATCGATGCCCTCTCCAAGTCGCTCGCCAACAAGTTCCTGCACGACCCCACCCACGCCCTCAATCTGGCCCAAGGGGCAGAGCGGGAGCTACTCGCCCAACAGATCGAGCGACTCTACAACCTGCACGGAGACCCGTGAACCCCTCGCTCCTCACCAAGCTGGACCAGCTTGCGGATCGTCTGCTGGAAATCGACGCCCTCCTGACGCGTCCGGACGCCACCGCAGACATGGCTCGCTACCGGAAACTGACCCGTGAAAACAGCGAGCTCGGTCCAGTGATCCACGCGTATCGCGCTTGGCGGCAGACGCAGGCCGATCTTGCCACGGCCCACGAACTCCTTGCCGATCCGGACATGCGCGAACTCGCTGAAATGGAACTACAAGAGGCCCAATGGCGCTTGGAATCCCTTGAGGCCTCGCTACAAATCCTACTCTTGCCCAAGGACCCCAACGACGAGCGAAATGTCTTTCTGGAGATCCGCGCCGGTACGGGTGGCAACGAGTCGGCCCTGTTCGCCGGTAACCTGTTCCGCATGTATGCCCGCTACGCCGAGCGCCAGCGCTGGTCTGTCGAGGTCCTGTCCGAAAGTCCCGGCGAGGTCGGCGGGTACAAAGAGATTATCTGCCGCGTCAGCGGCCAAGGCGCCTATTCACGGCTCAAGTTCGAATCCGGCGGGCATCGTGTCCAACGTGTCCCGGAGACCGAGTCACAGGGCCGTATCCACACCTCAGCGTGCACCGGTGCGGTGATGCCAGAGGCGGATGAACGCGCCGCAATAGAAATCAACCCGGCCGATCTCAGGATCGACACCTTCCGTGCCAGTGGGGCCGGAGGGCAACACATCAACCAGACCGATGCGGCGGTGCGCATCACCCACCTACCCACCGGCATTGTGGTCGAGTGCCAGGATGACCGCTCACAACACCGCAATAAGGCCCAGGCCCTGAGCGTGCTCGCCGCACGCATCCAGGATGCCCAAGATCGCGAGGCGCGCGCCAAAGAAGCCTCCACGCGCAAATCTCTGGTGGGTAGCGGCGATCGCTCGGACCGTATCCGTACCTACAACTTTCCGCAGGGCCGAATCACCGACCACCGCAAAAACCTTACGCTGTACAAGATTGATGCCCTCATGGACGGCGATCTGGACGACCTCTTCAATGCACTGATCAGCGAGCATCAGGCTGAACAACTGGCCACCCTCAGCAACGCGGGGCGCTGACTCGACTTCAGATCAGGTTCAGCGCCGATTGATCCGGTAACCGGCCGGAATCACAAACGAGGTATCGGGTAGGTCCTTGTCTGTCTGGGTCTCGTAAGCCATCCCGACGCGCGTAGGTGTGCGCCGAGCCAGATCCGCCATCGGACCGTTGCCTTCAAACTTGAATTGCACATCGGTCGCGCACACCATGCCTCGGCCCAACAGCTTGCGGCCCACCTCGTTGAACACCTTCACCTGGGGTGCTACAGCACGACCAGGCGTAGGCACCCCGGCAAAAAAATCCTCGTTCTCCACCACCTTCATGAAAGGGGCCAATTCCTTGCGCTCGGTGGCCTTGCGATCCAGCCAAACCTGGCCATCAAGGACGACCGTCACCGTCTCCTGCCCCCACACGACAGGCATGCTGGCTGACAGTGCGAACTCCTCGCAGATCCAATCACCCAGAGGGGCCTGCCGACCCATGGGCTTGATGGAAAAATGCAGGTTGCTGGACTGGGCGCGGCCATGACTGGCTAGGGCACGCACCTCCGCAGTCCGCATCAAGTGATCGATCAGGGTCACCTCTTTGCTTTTCAGATCATAGAGGTAGCTATAGGAGCGACCCTGCTCGGTCAGATCCCGGCGCATCCAGTGCTCCTTCACCATCAAGCCCTCACGGCCAGCCTGGGTCATATTCATCGCCATGACCGAACTGCGTCCGCTGAGCGAAAAATCGGCCCGCACCCCGAACGACAGGAACGCAGCGGATACAGCCACGACAAGGAGTGACTCAAGGAGACGAGAAGAACAATTCATGGGTTAGCCTTGGAGTTAAAAGGATCGTGCTCTGAGAGGTTAAAACGCCGATACAAGCGCTGCAAAGGGGCCGGCGCCCACCAGTTTAGGCGGCCCAAAAGACGCAGCGAGGCGGGAACCAGCAGGATGCGTACCAACGTAGCATCAATAATGACCGAAAACAGCAAACCCAAGCCCATGGCCTTCATAAATACCACCTCGCCCATGGCGAAGCTCCCTAGCACCACACCAATCAACAGGGCTGCGCTGGTAATGATCGGGCCGCTCTTCTGGATACCCCGTGCGATCGAGACCGTGCTGTCACCGGTATGGTGGCAACTTTCCTTGATGCGTGAGAGGAGAAAAACCTCGTAATCAATTGACAGACCGAAGGCCGTAGCAAAGATCAACACCAATACCGTGCCCTCCATCTGGCCCTGCGGTGTAAAGCCCAGCAGGTTGGCCATATTGCCATCTTGGAAGACCCAAACCAGACCACCAAAAGTGGCTGTCAGAGAAAGCAGGTTTGTCAAAATCGCCTTCAACGGCAAGAACACACTGCCCAGCATCAGGAACAGCAAGACCCCGATTACCCCGGTAATCGCAGCCATGATCCAAGGGCTATATTCAATGAGCGAATTCACATAATCCAGGTGTTCAGCCGGAAAGCCACCGACCTGCATCGACACCACGCCGGCCGGGAGGCTTATGGCACGGACCTGCCGTACCAACTGACGCGCCTCGGCAGAGATCGGATCGTGGCTATAACGCACCAGAATCAGGCTCTGCGAACCCTTCGCAAAACGATTAAGGGCCAGGGCCGCACCTGGAAACTGCTCAGGATACTGGTAAAAAAGCTGATAGTCCGCCAACGACATGCCGGCATTCAGCGTCACCAGACTATCCACGCGACTAACGCCGGGGATGGCGGCAATCTGACGGGTCAAGACATCCAAAGTCGCCAGGCTGCTTGCCTCATGCGCCGCCCCCTTGGTCTGCACATTCAGAATCAGCGGACTCATTCCGGCACGAGGAAACGCGTCCTCTAGGATCTGCTGCACCTGGCGGCTCTCGGCGCCCACCGGCAATGAACGGCTATCGGCCGGACCGACCTCCATGTGCAAAATAGGCAGGCCGAAAAAGCCAAGGATCAAAAAACTAACAACGAGCACCGAGCGGGCATTACGCATCACCCAAAAGCTGAAGCGTTCCCAGCGCAGTGTCTTGGCCGACAGCGTCGCCTGCCGTCGCATAGGGATAGCGCAATAGTTGATGCGTTCGCCAATCAGTGCCAGAAGCGGCGGCAATAACAAGATGGCCGTCAGCATCGCTGTAATCACCGACAATCCGGCCGCCAACCCCATGTTCTGAAAGAAACGCTGCGGCATTAACAACAAACAGAACAGGCTCGCCGCCACCGTCACCCCGCTAAAAGCCACCGTATGGCCCGCCGTTGCCACAGTCGTGCTCAATGCCTGTTGCGGTGTATGGCCCAGCGCCAACTCTTCACGGAAGCGAGAGACCATGAAGAGGCCGTAATCGATGGCAAGACCCAAACCCAGCATTGAGACCACATTGACCGCATAAATCGTGATGTCGGTGAGCATGGAGCAGAGTTTGAGCAACGCCGTGCTCAGCACCACCGTGACAACACCAATCACCAGCGGCATCAGGGCCGCCACCACCGAACGGAATACCCACACCAAAAGGACCGCGAGAATGCCGAAACTGATCCACTCCGCGCGCTCGACATCGTGAGTCAACTGCGCACGCACATCCATGTAGGTCGCCAATTCGCCCCCCGCCCTGACCAGCAATCGTTCCGAGACCAAATGTCGACGCAGGGCCTGATAAATCGCGATCCCTTCGTCTGACTGGCGCGCCAGACGAACAATGGCATAGGTCATTTCCCCCTTGCGGGAACGCAGTGCCGGATCCAACGACTGAAAATAACTCTCGATGCCCAGTACACCAGGGGTATTTCCGATCGGGTCCAGAACCGCTTCAACCGCCTGCCGGTAGGCCGGATCGTCCAGGCTAAGGGTCTGCCCCGGGCGCGGCTGAAACAACAGAACCACGGTTATATCATCGTGACCATACTGCTCACGCAACGCCTGTCGCGCCAAGTCTGAGCCACTCTCTGGAACATTCCAACCTGGCACCAATGACAGGTGCTGCATCACATTCGAGCCGTAATAGCCAGCCATGACGGTCAGTGCCAAAGCAACGGCCAAAAAGGTGCGGGGGACATCGCTGATACAGCGACCTAGGCGACGAAACATGGCAGGCGAAAGCGTCTCACTTATTATCTGAATTAGAACGCATCATAACTGCCCTTATGCCTCTAGGCATCCATGAAAGACAAAAACCTTACGCTAAAACATAGGGCGTGGCCATTATTTTGCGGTATGCTGACCGACATGAAACCCATTCGCGCCCTTGCCTGCCTCCTCTTCGTGGCCCCGTCCCTCGCACTGAGCGCCGGCCCCGTCCCGCCCGCCGCCAAGGGGTCAAATGGCACGCCGACAAGCACCAATGGCGCCCTCAATGGCATCGCCGCCGCCCACGCGACCCAGCCCAGCCTCTCGACGCAAGAGGTCAAGGCCAGATTTAACGCCCTGCAGCAATATTTCACCGAAGATGAGTGGAAACAGGTCTCGCGCTATCTCCTCAACTCCGCCCTCGATGGACTGCAAGGCACAGAAGACGCCACGCTAGCGCCCGATCTGGCATTTCGCTTGGAAATCCTCAAACGGCGCATGACGGTGGAAGGTAACACCCTCATGAATGAACTCTCCAACCAGTGGCAGCAATTAATGACCCCGCCGCCTCCGGTGCCCTACGAACCGCGCCCCCTCCCCACTTGGGCCACCCCTGTCTATACCCCGCCGCCCGCTATCGCGCGTTAAGGCCACCGTTAACCCAAGCGCTCGACCAACGACCGCAGGGACGCCGCTCCACCGCCCATGAATCTCACCACTTGGCTGCGTGATACGGCCAGCCAACTGCAAATCACCCTTTCGCTGGATGCCGCGGCCGCCCGCATCGAGGCGCGCCGGTTGGCCGCCGCCGCGTTACAACGCGATACAACCTGGCTGATTGCTCACGGTGACGAATCGGTTGATTTAACGCGCATAGCGCCCTTTCTGCTCCGCCGGTTGGCGGGCGAGCCTGTGGCCTATATCCTGGGCGCGCGCGAGTTTTATGGACGCAGCTTCCAGGTCAGCCCTGCGGTGTTAATCCCGCGTCCGGAAACCGAGCATCTAGTGGACGCGGCGCTGCAACGGCTGCCAACGGGCGCGCACATTCTGGATCTATGCACCGGCAGCGGTTGCGTGGCGATCAGCCTCAAACTAGAACGGCTGGACTGTGCCGTCACCGCCACCGATCTCAGCCACGAGGCCTTGGCGATCGCCCAGGCCAACGCCATCGCACTTAATGCCATGGTCACCTTCCTTCCAGGGGATCTGTTCGCACCCGTAACGGAGCAACACTTCGATGTCATCGTTAGCAACCCGCCTTACATCGCCGCTGAGGATGCGCATTTGAATCAAGGCGATGTACGCTTCGAACCCCGCCTGGCGTTGACTTCAGGCAAGAACGGCCTCGACCTGATCCACCGTATGATCAGCGCCGCGCCAAGCCACCTCAAGCCCGGCGGCTGGCTGCTGTTTGAACACGGATATGACCAAGCGACGGCCTGCCGCGAACTGCTGGACAAAACCGGTTTCAAGCAAATAAAAACCCTGCCAGATTGGGCAGGGTTGGAGCGACTGACGCTGGGCCAGAAGCCGAATTAGGCGTCCTTGTGATAACCCAGCACCACCTCAACCTCGTTTTTGGAACCCAGAATGACCGGCACGCGCTGGTGCAAACCTGTCGGCGCGATATCGAGGATACGCTCGTAGCCGGTTGAAGAGATGCCACCGGCCTGTTCAACAATCATCGACATCGGATTGGCCTCGTACATCAGGCGCAGTTTTCCGGGCTTGCTGGGATCCTTAGTGTCACGCGGATACATGAAGATGCCGCCGCGATTGAGGATGCGATGCACCTCGGCCACCATCGAGGCCACCCAACGCATATTGAAATCCCGGCCACGCGGGCCTTCGGTGCCAGCCAGGCATTCTTCGACATAACGCTGCACCGGCGGCTCCCAGAAACGGCGGTTAGAGGCATTAATCGCGAACTCGCGGGTATCGACCGGGATCTTCATACCCGGATGCGTCAACAGAAACTCGCCCACATCACGATCCAGAGTAAAGCCGTTAACGCCGTGGCCAGTGGTCAGCACCAGCATCGTGGACGAACCATACAGTGCGTAACCCGCACACACTTGCTTGGTGCCCGGCTGGAGAAAATCTTCGGCGGAGGCCGCGCGACCCGCAACCGGCGCGCGCAAGATGGAAAAGATGGTACCAACCGAAATATTGATATCGACATTCGAGGAACCATCGAGCGGATCGAACACCAGCAGATATTTGCCGAGCGGGTATTTCTGCGGAATGGGATAAACATCATCCATCTCCTCCGAGGCCATACCGGCCAAGTGGCCCGCCCACTCATTGGCACGAATCATGATGTCATTGGTAATGACATCGAGCTTCTTCTGGGTCTCGCCCTGCACATTCTGCGAATCCAGCGCCCCCATGGTGCCCACCAGTGCGCCTTTGTTGACCGCGTTGGCGATGACCTTGACGGAGGTCACCACATCATTGAGCAACGAGGTAAAGTCGCCGGTCGCACCAGCGACATGACGTTGTTCTTCGATGATGAATTGGGTCAGCGTGGTTCCGGTATGCATGATGCGCCTTTCTAAAGGTTGGATATTTCGACAACGGCCTTGATTCTACTCCTGCGACCAGAATTTATTGTGCGGAAAGACGATCCTCACGGGTAAATGCCCACACCCGGTTGATGCTGAGGATATCCGCCTTGACGCGCATCGCTTCACTAAAAACAGGAAAGGGGGCGGCCGTCTCAACGATATGGATCGCCGCCGCGTCGAGAATGCGCGATCCGGAGCTGCGTTCGACCTCCACCTTGAGCAGACGCCCGTCGGCACCAATCTCTACATTGAGCATTAGGCTGCCGTAGAGTTTTTGCCGTCGCGCCGCCTCGGGATAGTTCAGATTGCCCACCCGTTCCACCTTCATGCGCCAGTCTTCAATATAACGCGCAAAGACATACTCTTCGGCCCGCGCACCGATGAACATCCGCCGGGGGCGTTGCTGATATTCGGATACCTCGGCCTCAATGCGACCCATTTCCCGCGCCGCGCTCAAACTGCGGGCCGCCAGGCCCGGGGCTGAGGTCTGGGGCGCAAGGATGGCGACGGGTGGCGGCGTGGCATATTCGGCCCGTGCCTGAGTCAGCAACTGCTCCACCTGATGTTCCAATGCACGCACCCGCTGCTGGATCGGTGGCGTATGCAGCGGTGCGGGGGCTGTTGCCAGTGCGGGCTGGGCGACCACGGCTTGCGGGCCACGCGCAACCCGCGCTTCGGCCGTCTGACCTCCGGCCTCGTTTGCCGCCTGGGCTAATACTTCGGCCTTAATCGGTTTCGCGCCCGTCGGGCGATGCAGCAAAACCACATCCAGAGACGGATGCGCGGATTCGAGCAAGGCCGGATTAACGGGTTTTAAACCCACCGACAGCCCCAAAAAAAGCGCGTTATGAATCAGGGCAGAGACCCCCATGGCCAAGGCCAGTCGGTCAGACGCGCGGGCCTTGGTGAGCCACGCGGTCAGTCCACTCAAGCCAGCACTCACGCTTCTGGTGGGGCTAGCGATGGCTCGGTCGTGAGAGTGGCTTCGTACTGACATGGCACCTCGATATCCAGCAGATCGGGCGGACCAAATTGAACGCGTACACGGTCGCCTGGGTTCAGGGCCGGTGCGCCGGTCATGCGCAATACCAGCGGCAGACCGTCGATGCGTACCAAATTTTCCCGAATCACGCTCGCCTCAGTCGCGCTAACGCCCTCCTGGGTCAGCCAGCGTAAACACCAGTAACGCTCCATGCGCCGCTGATGCTCATTGTACGCATCGTACGCCAGTTCAAAACCGCGCAATACCGCAAACAATCGCGTGTCATTTTTCGCATAGGCTGGCGGCTCACCCCGCGTCACGGCGAGGATCTGACGCTGGTTGACCAGATCCACATAACGGCGCAACGGCGAACTCGACCAGGCGTAATGATCCAGCCCCAACCCCTCGTGCGGAGCTGCCTGCAACTGCATGCGCACCTTACCACCTCCCTGCACGCGATAGATGCCAGGCACGCCGGCCTCGTCCAACAACGCACCCCAGCGGCTGTTGGCCAGGATCATCAACTCAGACACCAGCTTGTCGATGGGATTACCGCGCAGACGCCGCTTAATCTCGACCCGATCGCCCTCGACCCGGAAGAGGTAATCGTGACGCTGTACCTGATCGGCCTTGCCGCGTACCGCCTCCAACTGCGTTGCAAAATTCCACAGCCATTCCAACTCGCGGCGGAAAGCGTAATCGGGCACCTCCGGGTTTCCGATGCTGTCCTCATTAAACAGCGGCTCCAGCGTCTCATGGCGCAAATTTGCCGCGATGGTGACCTGATCAACGCAGGTTTCGACGCTGCGGATCGAATAATCCGCACCGACCTCAACATACAGCGACAGCGCCGGACAGGCACGCCCCTCAGCCAAGGTATAAGCCGAGACCAACGCATCCGGCAGCATAGTGATCTTGTGGCCGGGCATATACACAGTGGACAGGCGCCCAGCCGCGATCCTGTCCAGATCGGATTCCGGAGCGATCCCCAGCGCCGGGCAGGCAATATGTACGCCCACACGCGCCCCGCCGTCGGCCTGAAAAATCACCGAAAAGGCATCATCAATCTCGGTCGTTTCGGCATCGTCAATGGAGAAGGCCGGCGCATCGGCGGGCGGCAGATCAGGCGGTGGCGCCAATTCGGGCAATGCCGGAAAACCCGTCCCCTTGGGAAAGTGCTCCAGCAAAAAACCTTGCAGATGAAACTCGTGCGGACTGCGAATCGCGCCGCACTGCTGAAAAAGGTGCAACGCCGACTGCCCACTTTTTGTGCAAGCCTCATCCAGTGCCTTGTACAGCAAAGTGTTCTTGTCCGGCCGATGCAAAAGCACAAACACCTGACCGACAAACGCCTCCGGCAAACGACCGGCAAGCAGATCATCCACCCAAACCGCCCGTTGTTCGGCCTCGCGGGCGCGGCGCTCCAGCCCCGCCTTGGCCGCCGACAATACCTCGGCAGGTGCTGCGCGATAGCGCCCCTTACCCTTCTTGTGAAAATAGATCGGCGATTCGTGCAACTTGAGCAACACGCCCCCCGCCTCGGCCGGCGTTGGAGTATGACCCCAATAGTCCGTAGCGATCACCTCGAAACCAAATTCGTCCGTGCCCGCCACCTCCCATAAAAAATCAGGGTCCAATTCAGCAGCCAGGGCACGCGCACCTTCAATAACCTCGGCCGGCACGGGGGCAGCAAAGCGTAACAACACATTCGCTGCCTTCAGCTTGCCGCGCTTGCCAAATTGCGACTCAATCTGCAGCGCAGCCGATGTTTCGGACAAGATACTGCCGACCTTAATATCGCCATCTTCTTCGTAAATCAGGTACATATTCAAAACTCTGCAATCTGTGAAAGGTGGTCGGCAAAGCGGGTAAAACCATGATCTCCACCCTCAAAAACGATCTGCCTAGCCCCCGTGAAGTAAGCGACCGCTTCGCGATAATCCAGTACCTCATCACCCTTTTCAACCAGCAACCAGTAACGATCAGGACGAGTAATAGCGGCCACCTTCAAGGCCTGCAACTCTGCCAAGTGTTCAGGACCAAAGAGGTATTCAGAACCGTCATGCCAATTCGTTTGTGTGCGACCCACTTCGCGCGCCAACTTTTCGTCGCAGGCCACGCAGGGGTTGACAAGCACCGCCTTCAAACCATGCCGCTCGGCCAGCCAAGTGGCGTAAAACCCACCCAGCGAACTGCCGATCAGGGTAACCGGTGTAGCGTTATCGACAATCAACCGCTCACACAAGGCCATTGCCTCGGCTGGCCGCACCGGCAAATCGGGGCACTGCGCCGAAACGCCCCGTGCGTCCGCCCAGGCCAAGAGCTGGCGCGCCTTGCCGGACTGTGCGGAGGAATTAAAACCATGTAAATACAGCAGCATCAGACCAAGGCCTTCAACAACATCTCGTGAATTCCACCAAAACCGCCGTTGCTCATCGTCAGGATGTGATCACCGGCATGCGCCTCCGCGACAATAGCAGCAATCATCACCACCAAATCGGTGTAAGTGTGTGCCTTGGCTGCAATGGGCCGCAGGGTTGCAGCGACATCCCAATCCACACCCCCGGCATAGCAATAAACGCGGTCAGCCAAGGCCAGGCTATCGGGCAACTGCGCCTTCATGGTGCCCAGCTTCATCGTGTTGGAACGCGGCTCCAGCACCGCGAAAATGCGCTGACTACCCACCTTGGCACGCAGGCCCTCCAGCGTAGTGGCAATGGCGGTAGGGTGATGGGCAAAATCATCGTACACGGTCACGCCGCGCACCACGCCGCGCACCTCCATGCGCCGCTTCACATTTTCAAAGCGCGACAGGGCCTCACAGGCCATGGCCGGCGTGATGCCCACATGACGCGCCGCCGCGATTGTCGCCAGTGCATTCTGGCGGTTATGTTCGCCCAGCAGAGACCACCCCACACGGCCCACCTTCTCGCCGTTAAACCGCACATCAAATTCGCACGGGCCGTCGGCAGCGGCCTGCCAGCCCGCTGCGCTTCCAAAACGCTCCACCGGCGTCCAACACCCTCGGCTCAGCACCCTGTCTAGGCTTGCCTCGGCGCCGTTGGCAACAATCAATCCCTCGCCCGGCACCGTGCGCACCAAATAATGAAACTGCGTCTCGATGGCCGCGAGGTCGGGGAATATATCGGCGTGGTCATATTCCAGATTGTTCAGAATCACCGTGCGCGGCCGGTAATGCACAAACGTGCTGCGCTTGTCGAAAAAGGCCGTGTCGTACTCATCAGCTTCAATAACAAAGAACGCCGAATCAGTCAGCCGCGCCGAGATGCCAAAGTTTTGCGGCACGCCGCCAATCAAAAAACCGGGATTAAGGCCCGCGTCCTCCAGCACCCAAGCCAGCATCCCCGAGGTCGTCGTCTTGCCGTGGGTGCCCGCCACAGCGAGTACCCACTTATCTTTCAGCACCTGTTCGTACAGCCATTGCGGTCCGGACACATAGGGCTTGCCGCCATTCAGAATGGCCTCAATCAATGGCTGCTTGCCGCGCGTGACGACATTGCCAATCACAAACAGGTCCGCGCCAATATCCGCCTGTGCGACATCAAAGCCCTCGATCAGATCAATGCCCTGCGCCTCCAGTTGCGTGCTCATCGGCGGATAAACATGGGCATCACAGCCAGTCACAGTATGCCCCGCTTGCCGCGCAATGACGGCAAGTCCGCCCATAAAGGTACCGCAGATGCCAAGAATATGGATATGCATAAGGAGAGGCTGAGAAAAAACAGTGCCATGATAGCCGATCAGCCCGAGTGAACGGACCCGTAGCCCCTCCCATTCGCGATATGTCATGGTCAATGGTTATAATTGCGGCCGATTTGTCCCATCGTTCACCCCTGTTTCCCATAAAACCATGATCCATCTCTCTCCCTCCCCCGCTGTCAACGCCACCCTATTCCTGCTCCTCAGCTTTTCGCTGGTGACCTGGTTTCTGATCTTCACCAAGACCTGGTCACAGTGGCAATTGCACACCCTGGATGAGGATTTCCGCACCCGTTTCTGGGCTGCGGCCAACTTGATGGAGGCCGAGAAGGCCGCACAGGGAAATGAGGGCAGCCTAGCGCGCCTGTTTCGCGCCGGCACGCATAGCCTGCGTCAGGCCGACAAGGCCGGGCAAAGCCTGCAACTGTCGGGTGACCGGCAAGACATTCTGGAACGCGGTCTGCGCCAGCAAGTTCAGATCGAACAACACCGCCTGGAATCCGGCCTCATGGTCCTGGCTAGCATCGGCAGCACCGCGCCTTTCGTCGGTCTGTTCGGCACGGTTTGGGGAATTATGACTGCGCTGCAAGATATCGCCCGGGCGGGAACAGCCGGCCTGGATGTGGTGGCCGGCCCGGTAGGCGAAGCCCTGATTGCGACAGCCATCGGTATTGCAGCGGCCATCCCTGCGGTCTTGGCCTACAACTACGGGGTCCGCAAGGTCCGCCTTATGGTGGCAGACCTTGAGCGCTTCGCCAACGACTTCCTGCATGTTGCGATGCGGACCGACTACCGCCTGAAGGACTGATATGGCCTTCCGCACGGACTCCGAATTTACCGCGATGAGCGAGATCAATGTCACGCCGCTCGTCGATGTGATGCTGGTCCTCTTGGTCGTTTTCATGGTCACCGCCCCGCTGCTGATGCAGTCGGTCTCGGTCAAGCTGCCCAAGACGGCCGCCGTTGCGCCCCTAAAACCCGCCGCCACGCTCGAACTCAGCCTGACCAATCAGGGTGACATTCTGCTTGGCCGGAGCAAGATTGCAGCGCACACCCTAGAGACCGAGCTCAAGGCCCGCTATACCAAAACCCCGGACGCCGCCATCCGTCTGCGTGCCGACGAGCGCGTGCCCTATGGCCAGATCGCCCAGGTCATGGCCGCCGTTAGCCGTTCCGGCTTCCAGAAGGTAGCGCTGGTCACGGCCACAGGTCCTGCAGCAGGGACTAAAACCGCGAAGTGATCCCCATGCCTTTCCAGCCTCACCACCGCTGGTCGGCGCTCTCCAGCGTCGCCCTGCATGGGCTAATCCTCGCCCTCCTGATGCGCCTCCCCGAGCCAATTCCAGAGCGCCCCCCAGAGGTTGAGGTCACGCTTGAACTACCACCGCCGAAACCGCGTACCCGGGTCGCCAAGGCCGACCACAAGCGTCAGCCGAATAAGAAACTTCCGGCCAAGAAATCCCGCAAGGCCGAACCCCACACCCTGGAGGCCCGCTGGGAGCCGGACAAGTCCGTCGTCAAATCCCCTGAGACCACGGCATCCGTACAACTTCCCGCCGTGCAGGTCGAGCCGGTCACCGCTGTAACACCCGCCCCTGCTGCCGCTCTCGCGGCCACCCCGCGCCAGGCTGCGCCCGAACCAAACAGCGAAGCGCCCACGCCCGAACAAGCCACGGCACCGTTGCAACCCACTCCGGTTGTCGCAGCCACCCCCGCGCCAGCCACCACAAAGGTGCCGTCAGCCGAGGCCGCCGCACGAACCGAGGCCAGCAACCAGGTCGGTGAGGGAGGCGAACTCTCCCTGCCAAGCAGTGCCTCCAGCCAAACCAGCCGCAACGGGAGTGCGGGTCTCAACACAGCTGTGGCAGAACGCCCCGGCGCTCTGGCCCATCAGACCAGTAGCGGCTCTGCCACCCTGTCGCAAAGCGCCCAGCGTGCTAGCGCCGCCAATGTTGAACCGGGCCGGCAACTCCGGGCCGCCGATACCGCAAACACCGTTCAACCGACCGACCAACGCGCCAGCACGGGTGGGGGCGGTTCTGCCCTCAGCGGACAGAACCGACGCGCCTCGGCCACCGGACAGGAACCCACAGAACCCCGTCCGCTGCGCGTCGCCGGCTCCGGAGGCCGGACCGCAACCCAAAACACCCAGGCTGACGGCCAAAAGGGTGAGCGCGGGGCACAACTCGCTGCCACACCCCAGACGGCACGAGGCACCACAGTGGGCGCTGCGGCAGGTCCCGCATCCATATCTTCCCACAGCACTACACCAACAGTTCCAGGCCTGACCGAGACCACTCCTGGGAAGCGCGGCCTCGCCGAGGAACCGACCTCGTTACCCGGCATGATCATGTCCTGGGCACGGGGCCGGTCGCCTGGTGGCTATAGCGTAACGCCACCCATCCCGACCGGCGTCGATCAGATGAAGATGGCCACGGCCCTCGCACCACGCACCACCACAGGAGAGTCCATCGGAACCAGCGCACCCGCCTGGCAATCCACTGCACAACGGGCCGGATCACCCCTGCCCGGTGAGGGCAAAACAATCCGCATGGCCACGCTTGAGATCGGCCCGGCCCGCATCGGTCTGGACACCGGACGCTTCGCCCCAACCCAAGGCACTGCCGCAGGATCGACGGCCTCAAAACCGAACCCCTCAGGGGGCCCCAGCGGCAGCGGCAGCGATGCTGAGTCAAGCCAGGCCGGCTTGCGCGCATCGGCCAACCCGATCTCGAACCAAACCGGCGGTCTGGCGCGAACCAGCGGCGGTCAACGTACCCAGGCTGCCGAACAGGATAGCGCCATGACGGGACTGGAAACCACGGCCGCCAACACCTTCTGCAAACTCCCCGAGGCCAACGATACCAATCTCCTCAAGGCCGCCAAGGGCGCACCTCGGCTAATCAAAGGCACACCGATGTTCAACCCCGTCTGGGTGCCACCAGGCAAACTAATCCTACGCGTCCATGTCCTGGCCAACGGCGAGCCGGCCCAAGTCTTGGTCAAGGAATCCAGCGGCAGCAACATCCTTGACGACGAGTCCGTCAGCCAAATCCGATCCGCCCGATTCCAACCGGGCGAGCGCGACGGGCGGGCCACCGACTACTGGGTCGATCTGCCGATCACCTACAACAAGCCAGGCTTCTTCGGTTTTAGCGGCGCCCCCAACACTTCCAATAGCACACCCTGACGAGTCCCCGATGAAATCGCTGCGTACCCCTCTTCTTATCGCCGCCGCAATCGCCACCTGGACGGCCAGCTCACCCGCGATGGCCAACCAGACCCTGTCCCTGGCCAACCTGGTCCTGCGCTACTACAACCAAGCCGCCCAACAGGGCGACCCGGAAGCGCAAAACCGCCTCGGCGTCTTGAACGATCAGGGCCAACTGATGCCGCAGAATTCTGCCCAAGCCGTAATCTGGTTCCGGCGTGCGGCCGAGCAGGGCTACCCTCTGGCGCAGTACAACCTCGGCCTCCTGCTGTTACAAGGACGCGGTACGCCCGCCGATCCGACCCAAGCCGCCACATGGTTTCTGAAGGCCGCCGAACAAGGCTATCCTGCAGCGCAAGAACAGATGGCCTCCCTCTATGATCAGGGTCTCGGAATCAAGGCCGACCCCACGCAAGCTGTGGCCTGGCTGCAGAAAGCCGCCCAAAGCGGCGATCCCACGGCACAAAATGCCCTCGCCTTGCGCCTTTTAGAGGGCCGCGGCATCACCAAAGATGCCACCGAAGCCGTGCGCTGGATGAGCCAGGCCGCCGAAGCCGGACTCGTCGTGGCGCAACACAATCTGGGCGTGATCTATCGCGAAGGTCAGGCCCCCATCGCCCGCGATCCGGCCCTCGCCCTCAAGTGGCTGAGTGCTGCGGCCAACCAAGGTTATATCCTCGCCCAGAACAAACTCGGCTGGCTACTAGAAAAAGGAGAGGCCGGGCCGGCCGATCCGGCCACGGCCCGCACCTGGTTTCTGAAAGCCGCCGAGGCCAACGATGTAGACAGCCAATTGCACTTGGCCCAGTTGGCCGAGCAGGCACGCGCCTGGTCCGATGCCTTGCACTGGTATCAACGCGCCGCCGCCCAGAACAACGCCATCGCCCAGAATCAACTCGGCCTGATCTTTCTGGATGGCAACTCGGCCCTGTCCATCCCACCCGATTTTACCGTCGCGCAGGCCTGGTTCCAGAAGGCCGCCGCCCAAAACAACGCCGATGCCTTGGCTAACCTCGGCATCATGGCCGAAACAGGAAAGGGCTCAGTCATTGATCTCGTCACGGCCCGCACTTGGTTCCAAAAGGCCGCCGATCTCGGTCACCCGCTCGCTCAGACCCGTCTGGGAACACTCTATCTACAACAAAATCAACCGAATGACGCCGCGCTCTGGATGGCCCGAGCGGCCAAGGCCGGTTATGCCCCAGCACAGAACAACCTCGGAACCCTGTTTGAAAAAGGTCAGGGCGTTGCCAAGGATGCCGCGCAAGCCGCATCGTGGTATCGCAAGGCGGCGGACCAGAATGACCCCAGTGCCCAATTCAACCTCGGCCTCCTCTACCGTGACGGAGTTGGCGTGGCACGCAATGAAGAGACGGCCCTTGCCTGGCTCCAGAAATCAGCCGAACAGGGCCACGCCAAGGCACAATTTCACCTCGCCCAGATGTACGAGCGCCTGCTGGAGAAGGCCAAGGCACCCGTCCAGGCACCGGCCGCACCCGTGACGACCCCTGCCAACACCCCTGCGGCCATACCAGCGGCTAGCCCAACGCTGACACCACCTGCATCGCCTGCTGGTCCGCGTGATAACTCGACCGCACCAGCGGCCCACACGCCGCGTTAACGAAACCCAGCTCGGTGGCCAGGGCGCGGAGTTGCTCAAATGCCTCCGGCGGGGCAAAACGCTCCACCGCGAGGTGATGCGGCGAAGGCTGCAGATACTGCCCGATAGTGAGCATGTCCACGCCGTGGGCACGCAGATCGCGCAACACGGGCTCCACCTCATCCTCCGCCTCACCGAGGCCGAGCATGATGCCAGACTTAGTGGGCACAACCGGAACGCGCGCCTTGAAGTCGGCCAAGAGCTGTAGCGAATGGGCATAATCCGCGCCCGGACGCACCGCCCGATACAAACGCGGCACGGTTTCCAGATTGTGATTCAGCACATCCGGCGGGTCCGCCGCCAGAATCTCCAGCGCAATCTCTAGGCGACCACGAAAATCCGGCACCAAAATCTCGATCCGGTTCGTGGGCGATTTAGCACGCACGGCCCGAATACAGGCAGCAAACTGGCCCGCACCACCGTCGCGCAGATCGTCCCGATCGACGCTAGTGATCACCACATAACGCAAACCCATCAACGCCACCGCCTCGGCCAATTTTTCGGGTTCGTCAGCGGAAGGTGGCAGAGGTGTGCCGTGGCCGACATCGCAAAACGGACAACGCCGCGTGCACAGGTCACCTAGGATCATGAAGGTAGCCGTACCGTGGCTGAAGCATTCGCCCAAATTGGGACAAGCGGCCTCTTCACAAACGGTATGTAGATTGTGCCCGCGTAGCAGCGCTTTGATGCGGCTGACCTCCGGCGTCGCAGGGGCCTTGATGCGGATCCACGGCGGTAAGCGCAGGCGCGGCTTGGCCTCGACCTTGACGGGGATGCGTGAGACCTTGGCAGCGCCTTTATGCAGTACGGGATCGGCCATCACAGCCCTTGTCACCACAAACGAAAGCCGGCATTGTAGCCGACATGGCCACCCCATCCCTCCCCATCACCCTGTTGACCGGCTTTCTGGGCAGCGGCAAGACCACCCTGCTCAACACCCTGCTACGCGCCAGGCCCCTCACCGCCGTGGTGATGAACGAATTCGGTGCCGTCGCCATCGACCACCAATTACTGGAAGAGCAACGCGGCCCGCTTGCCTTGCTGTCCGGCGGCTGCGTCTGTTGCCAGATTCAAGGCACACTGGCGCCAACCCTGAAAAACCTGTGGATGGAACGGGCCAGCGGCCGCTTGCCGCCCTACGAGCGCCTGATCATCGAGACCACCGGCATTGCCGACCCCGCACCCATTATCGATACCCTGGTCTCCGAACGCTGGATCGCGGCGCGTCATCGTCTCGATGCCATCATCACCGTGGTGGATGCGCAACTTGGAGCCGGACAACTGGCGGTACATTTTGAGGCCGAACGGCAAGTCGCTGCCGCCGATCGATTGCTGCTAACCAAGACCGATCTCGCCAGCGCTGCCGAGACCGACGCCACCCGCGAACGGCTAATCCATCTGAACCCGGGCGCCGAACAGATCGTCATGACAAGCGGACAGATTGATCCTGACACCCTCATCGACCTGGATGCCTGGCGCCCACACGCGCGTCCGGAACAGATTTCACGCTGGCTGGCCGTGCCCCGTTTTACCCCCGTCAAGACCTCGCGCCTGGTCGCCCCAACAGCGCCCATCCCCCCCGGCACAGCCCACGGGGAGCGCATCCGCAGCTTCAGCCTCCACTTTGATGCCCCGCTCGACGAAACCGCACTGACCGCAGCCCTGAATCTGCTGCGTAACTTCCGCGCCGAGAACCTGCTACGCATGAAGGCCATCGTCAACCTCAAAGACCACGACCGTCCTGTCGTCCTGCATGGCGTACAACATGTGCTATACCCCCCTACCGAACTGGCGGCCTGGCCCGATGCCGACCGGCGTAGCCGCTTCGTCTTTATCACCGCCGACCTAGAACCCGAATTTGTCGCCCAACTGCTTAACAACTTTACGGCCGAATTCACAGCCCCTGCGCAAATCGTTACAAACTAGGCTAATCTTCCACCCCATGAAATTTACCCTTGACACCTTCCGCGCCTGCACCAACCGCCGCGTCACCCTGCTGGGTATGTCCGGCGTAGGCAAGACCTATCTCTCATCCCTATTGCGCCGCAATGACTGGTTCCACTACTCCGGGGACTACCGCATCGGTACTCGTTATCTCGACGAACCCATCCTCGACCTGATCAAGCAGCAAGCCATGCAGGTGCCTTTTTTGCGCGCCCTGTTGCGCAATGACTGGATCGGCATCAACAACCACATCCGCATTGACGATCTGGGGCCGGTAATGTCTTTCGTCGGCAAACTCGGTAACCCGGATCTGGGCGGTCTCTCGCTGGAGGAGTTCTCACGCCGCCAGGCCCTCTATCGCGAGGCCGAGATCGCGGCCATGTTCGATGTCCCTGAGTTCGTTCGCAAAGGTCAGGAAATCTACGGCTATCACCACTTCGTCAACGATGTCGGCGGCAGCTTGTGCGAGCTTTTTGATGCGGCTGACAACAATCGCGTCATCGACCGCCTGGCCGAAAATTCGCTGATCCTGTACATCAAGGTCACCACCGCCGAAGAAGAAGAAACCCTGATTCGCCGCGCCGTATCCGACCCCAAACCACTGTATTTCCGCCCAGCCTTCCTGGCCGAACATCTGCCCGTGTACATGACCGAGAAAGGTGTCGATTATGTCGCCGAGATCGACCCCAACGACTGGGGCCGCTGGATCTTTCCTCACCTGTTCCGCTCGCGCGTACCGCGTTACGAGGCCATTGCCAAGCGCGGTTACACCGTCACCTCGCAAGAGGTCTCGCAGGTACGCGATGAACACGATTTTCTGAGCCTGCTGGAAACCGCCATCGCGCGAACCCAGGACTGATATGCCGCTCGTCGCTCATTCCGGACTGCCCACCTTCTCTCGTCTACGCGAGGCCGGTGTCACCGTGCTGTCCACCCAACGGGCCGACACCCAAGTGATCCGCGAGCTGCATGTGGGCCTGCTCAACATGATGCCGGACGCAGCGCTGGAGGCCACCGAACGCCAATTCATGCGCCTCGTCGGAGAATCCAACCCAATTGCACAGTTTTATGTTCATCCCTTCACGCTCGACGCCCTCCCGCGTGGCGAGAAAGGACGCGCGCATATCGACGCCTATTACGAGACCTTCGACCAGATCCGCGCAGCCGGACTAGATGCACTCATCATTACCGGTGCCAATGTCACTGGCGAAGACCTCACCATCGAACCCTTCTGGAAACCGCTGATCGAGGTCATCGACTGGGCGATGGACAATGTCACTTCCACGCTCTGTTCTTGCTTGGCCACCCACGCTGTAATGCATTTTCGCCACAACCAACCGCGTGTACGCCAAACCAACAAGCGCTGGGGTGTATTTGAGCACCGCGTGATCGAACCGCGCCACCCGCTGGTAGCCGATGTGAACACCCGTTTCGATGTGCCACATTCACGCTGGAACGACATCTCCGCCGCGCAGTTTGCCGCCGCTGGAGTACGCGTGCTGGTAGAAAGCCCAGAGGTCGGCGTCCATCTGGCGGTTAGTGGCGACGGACTACGCACCGTGTTTTTTCAAGGCCACCCCGAATACGACACCATCTCGCTGCTCAAAGAATACAAACGCGACGCACGGCTGGCAGCACGCGGAAAATTTCCGGCCTACCCCCCTTTTCCTTCACGCTATTTCAATCGCCATGCCCAGGCTGTGCTGGATGAATATCGCCTGCGCTTGCAAGCCACCTACGCTTCCGGATCGCCCGAGCCAGCGTTCCCAGAGGCATTACTGCTGCCGCACCTCGACAACACTTGGCACGACACCGCCGAGGCCATCATGGGCAACTGGATAGGCTGCGTCTATCAAGTTACCCACGGCGAGCGCGCCAAACCCTTCATGGATGGCATCAACCCCAACGATCCACTGGGGCTGGGGTGGGGTTAACTCAAAACAGTATTGGCTTTTAAAACACTCGTGGCATAATCGCGCGGCTTTTTCCTAACCCTTACCGTCCGGAGGCCATTGTGGCAAAAACTGCAGCAGACAAAACAGTCGCAAAAAAGACTCCCACGACTAAGGTGGCCGCAAAACCGACTTTGGCCAAGGTGGCAGAAAAAAAGACAGCTTCCAAGGCCGCGCCAGTCACCAAGCCCGCCACAAAAGCCGCTGCAAAACCGACCACCAAGGCCGCACCATCGACGGTCAAACCGGCTACAAAACCAGCCGCTAAGGCTGCGCCTGCGGCCAAGTCTGTTGCGAAGAAGCCTGCGGCCAAGGCTGCGCCAATCACCAAGCCCAGCACAAAAACCGCTGCAAAACCGACCGCTAAGGCCGCACCATCGACGGTCAAACCGGCTACAAAACCAGCCGCTAAGGCTGCACCTGCGGCCAAGCCTGGCAACAAAGCTAGCGCAAAACCTGCGGCCAAGCCTGTTGCGAAGAAGCCTGCAGCCAAGGCCGCGCCACTCACCAAGCCCAGCACAAAAGCCGCTACCCAAAAACCCGCTCGCGCCACCCAAAAACGCGCAGAAGCACCTCGTAACACACCGACTGCGCCGACTACCCCCAAACGCATAGCCGCGCGCATCAAGCCTCTGGATGGATCCGTTTTGACTGAAGCACAATTACTGAAGATGTCCGACAAGGACTACATGAACGCCAAGCAACTTGGTTTTTTCAAGGCCTTGTTGACCCGAATGAAGGACGATATTCTCATCAATGCCCGCGAGACTGGCGAACACCTCAAAGAAAACGAGACCTTCGCCGACCCTAACGATCGTGCCACCGTGGAAGAAGAAAACATGCTGGAGCAGCGGGTGCGCGACCGTGAGCGCAAGCTGCTGAAAAAGATCGACCAGTCTCTCGCCCGACTCGAAGATGGTGAATATGGCTATTGCCTGGAAACGGGTGAACCGATTGGTCTACCGCGCCTCCTAGCTCGTCCCACCGCCGAGCTCTCCATTGAGGCGCAAGAAAAACACGAGCGTCTCGAAAAGCTGTTCGCCGATTGATCTCGGCCGCCATTTTCCCCACGCGGCCAGTACGGGCCCACGCATGAACCTAGCGCAACGGTGTCTGGTGGGTCTCGTTCGCGCCTATCAGATCGCGCTGTCGCCCTATTTCGGCAGCCAATGCCGTTTCACGCCGACCTGTTCGCAATACACCCGCGAGGCCATCGAAAAGCACGGCGCACTCAAAGGCACCTGGTTGGGCATCAAGCGCATCGGCCACTGTCACCCGCGCCACCCCGGTGGCTACGACCCGGTGCCGTAAACACCCCCGTATCGGACAAGGGAAAAGTTCGTGCGAGAGCTGCGCCC